>MDTD01184861.1_pt1 | contig 12757 bp, 11 predicted proteins | sample 811221 | NCBI WGS metagenome assembly MDTD01 (sample SAMN05326646, study PRJNA326480) | marine metagenome | isolation source: seawater | place: Pacific Ocean: South West | collected 2011 | reverse complement strand
CGCTGCCGAGCGCCTGGCGGGCAAGTTGCACATCGACCGGTCGATTGACCAGCGCGGCCATCGCCTGCAGCCGAGTGAGGCAGCCTTCGAGCTCGCGGACGTTGTTCTCGATGTGCTCGGCGATGAACTTGGCGACATCGTCGTGCAGCACCAGGCCCTGCTGCGCGGCTTTACTGCGCAGAATCGCGACCCGCGTTTCAAAGCAGGGAGGCTCGATTTCGGCCACCAGACCCCATTTGAAGCGACTGACCAGCCGTTCCTGCAAAGCGGGGATCTCGTGCGGTGGCGCATCACTCGACAGCACGATCTGCTTGCGCGCGTTGTGCAGCGCGTTGAAGGTGTGAAAGAACTCCTCCTGGGTGCGCGCCTTGTTGGCGAGCATCTGCACGTCGTCGACGATCAGTACATCGGCGTTGCGATAGCGCGTGCGGAAGGTATTCACATCACCTTGCTGCAGCGCCGTGATGAAGTGATTGATGAACTCCTCGCAGGAGAGGTAGACGATGCGCAGCTCGGGATTGCGGTCGAGCAAGTGATGGCAGATCGCCTGCATCAGGTGCGTCTTGCCGAGGCCCACGGATCCGTGCAGGAACAGCGGGTTGAAGCTGACAGCCGGGCGATCGGCCACGCCGCGGCAGGCGGCGTGCGCAAAGCGGTTGCACGGGCCCACGACGAAGGAGTCGAAGTGGTTCCCGGGGTTGAGAATGGGGCGAGCGTGGTCCGCGCCGTCCATAAAGTCGGACGACGGAGCCGGGGCAGAAGCGGAAGCCTCCTCTTGGGTGGGAGGCGTCGGGGGACTCGGCGGGGAGAGCGGAAGATCTGGATGGTCGAGCCGCAACTCGACTTCCTTGTCTTCCAGCAGTTCGACTTCGAGTTCGTCGACGTCGAGAGCTCGAAGCAGGTGCGAGTGGAGGTCGCGCTGAATCCGAGCCTTATGCAGAGTGGAGGGTGCGCCGATCTGGGCCTGGCGGCCTTCCAGCCGCATCAGGGCCGCGCAGCGCAGCCAGCTATCCGTCTTCGAAGGCCCCAACTTGGACTCCAGCTCGGCCAAAACCCGATCCCAGACTGCGCGCAGCTCTGGGGAGGGGGAGGGCATGGACACGGGGCTTGGAGGGGGTCGTAAGTTGAGGATGAGAAAGGATTTACGAAATCCTGACTGGGACGATTCACTCTAGCTTCGTTCACGGTTCGACCCGCAGAACTTTTCTGTGCCTTCACCTAAGACGCCACCCGTCGTTATTTAGCGATTTGCGACTTCGTAAACGCGGCGGATCGTCGTGACCAGGCGTGCGGCCAGATCGGGGACCTGTTCCGGACCTATCCAAGGGGGCAAGCTGATTCTCAAAGATGCGCGCGCGAGCTCTTCGCTGACCCCGGCGGCGAGCAGCACGGCCGAGGGCTCGGGCGAACCCGAGGAGCAGGCCGAGCCGGCTGAGACCGCGATGCCCTCGGCATCGAGGGCTGGCAGCAGCATGCGGCCATCCACTCCGGGGAAACCCAGGTTGATGGTGTTGGGCAGGCGCGGACCAGCGACCGGGTGGTGCGGGATCAGTGCGGGGAAAGCCTCTTTCAAGGCGGCGAACAGCGCTTCGGTGGCTTCCGTCCAGGCGGTGGCCAGGTCGGCCTGCTCGGCGACGGCCAGCTCGAGTGCCGTGGCGAGCGCTGCGGCTAGCTCGGGGTTCTCGGTGCCGGGGCGTCGACCGCCCTGATGTCCCCCACCGACCAGCGGCGCTTCGAAGACGCAATCATCGCGCAGCATCCAGGCGCCGATCCCGTGCGGCGCGCGAAACTTGTGACCGGAGAGAATCAGCGAGTCCGCGCGTTCGAGCGCCGGGTCCCAGGCAAGTTTGCCGAAGCCCTGGACGGCATCGCAGACCCACAGCGTGGAGTCGCCGAGCTGCGCCGCTGCCGTCGCCAGATCCTGCACTGCCCCGGTCTCATTGTTGGCCCATTGCAGCGCGAGCAGATCGACCTCGCCGGACTGCAGCCGGTTCTGCAAGGCGGCAGAATCGACCCGCGCCTGCGCGTCGATCGGCAACAGCTCAAGCCGATGACCTTCCTGCTGTAGCGCGCGCAGCGGGCCGAGAATGGCAGGGTGCTCGGCGGCGGAACTGAGCAGGTGCAGCGGGCGGCTGAGAAGCGCAGATTGGCCGCGAACCAGGCCAAACAAGGCCAAATTGCAGGCTTCCGTCGCGCCGCTGGTGAAGACGGTCTCGCGCGCGCTGCAGCGCAGATGCGTCGCGAGCACCTCGCGCGCACGTTCCAGCGCACCCTGCGCGCGGCGACCCGCGCGATGCAAGGAGGCGGGGTTGCCCGCGGCTTCCCGCGCGACCCGTTGCCAAACCTCGATAGCTTCTTCCCGCGCCGGCAGGCCGGCGTTGGCGTCGAGGTAGAGCTCGGTCATGCCTGCTCGGCAGTCGCCTCGACCGGAGGCTCCGCGGACGCTTCCGGCGCGGCAGCTTCCGGCTGCGCAGCGGGCTCTTCGGCCTTCGGTTCTGCGGCGCTCTCGGGCTCAGTCGGCTGATCCAGGGGAGCCTGCAGCCCGAGCCGTTCACTTAGCTCGGCGGCGACCGCCGCGAAGTCGGCCGCGCCGGCGCTTTGCGCGTCGTACTCGAAGATGGTCATACCGTGACTCGGCGCTTCCGCGAGGCGCACATTGACGCGGATCAGCGTCGAGAACACGACCTCGCCGAAGTGACCGCGCAGCTCGTCGACGACCTCGCGCGAGAGATTGCGCTGCTTCGAATACATGCCGACCAGAATGCCGAGCAGCTGCAGGCGCGGATTGAGCCGGCGCTGCACGCGCTCGAGCACATCGAGGAGCTGGGCCATGCCCTGCAGCGCGAAGAACTCGGCCTGGACCGGGATGATCACCGCGTCGCTCGCGCAGAGAGCGTTGAGCGAGAGCAGGCCCAGAGTGGGCGGGCAGTCGAGCAGGACGACGTCTGGGGCGCCATCGCTGGCGGCCAGTCGCTCGAGCGCGTCGCGCAGCAGAGTCTCGCGACCGATCTCCGAGGCGAACTCCTGCTCGGCGCCGGTCAGGTCCAGATTGGTCGGCGCAATAAACAGATCCTCGAGATTGGTTGGCTGAGCAACATCGACGATCTGGTGCTGCCCACTGAGCAGGCTGTAGACCGAAGGATCGCCGGGATCCGGCATGCGGTTGAAGGCGATCGACAGGTGGGCCTGAGGATCGAGATCCATCAACAGGACCTGATGCCCGGCGCGCGCGAGCGCGGCACCAAGGTTCATCACGGACGTCGTCTTGCCGACTCCGCCCTTCTGATTGATCACGGAGATGACCTGCACGCCCTGAGGATAGCGATCAGGGTGCCGAAATCCCAGCGCCAAGAAACACTAGCGCTGGGCGTTGTGGGATGGGGTCGTGAAACACTTCTCGATGTTCCACGGCCGCCTGTTCCGGCTCGAGTCGAAACAGCGCCATCGCGCAGACCAGCCCGAGGAAGTCCTCCTGGGCCTGGTCGTGCGGCCGCAACCCCTGAGCTAACGCGTGCAAGCGGTTGCCTCGAATGCCTTTACGGTTGCGCTCGAAGCGATCACTGGCGCGTCGGAACTCTGCCATCGCCTTGCGCGCGGCCCGCCGGTAGCGATTCCAACTTCCCAGCAGGCCCGGGGATTCCTCGGTGATCGCCTCGCGAAGGCCAGCCAGGCCGGCATCGAGCTCGGATTCGAGCTGCTTCGCGCGCCGCGGGACCTCCCCGGACTGGCGCTGAGCGAGTTCATCCTTCAGGGCAGCTTCGCCGGCCAGCACCACTTCGACGGGGACGCCCAGCTCGCGCATGGCCTGCTGATGACGGGGCCCGATCCAGACGATCTCCGGGCCGTCCGTCGGGTCCAGGCACTCGACCTCCTGCTCGAGAGCCGCAGCCGCGATCACGCGAACCCCCGGCACACCAGCAAGCAGTTGCTGCCACAACTCAAGCGCTGCTTCCAGCGGCGAGTCACCCGGGCGCGGCAGCAGCCGATCGAGAGCCGGCTCGGCTTCCCCGGTGCCGGGCATCCGATCCCGCGCCGCCGCCAACAGCGCCGCGCGCCCGTGTTCGCTGAACCGTCCGGTTTCCGGACCGGGCAGCCGGCAGGGATTCCCCTGCGCATCCAGCAGCCAGAGATCGCGATCTCCCTCGCCTTCGCAGGCCTCATCCAGGATAACCCAGGCTTCGCGCCCCTGCGCCGTCGCCTGGTGCAGCAGCCACAGCGCTCGGTTGAAGTCGCGCAGGCGTCCGCCGGCAAGCGCGGGCGCAAGGCGCAAGCCGAGCGGCGCCTGGCTCATGCGCGTGCGCCCTGCACCGCGCGCAGCGCTTCGACCATCTCGTCGACCGCGACCGCGGTGCGCTCCTGCCAGTCGGCAAGATGCTGCAGGTCTTCGCGCTCGTGCGCCCAGAGCACCCCACGACTCGAGTTGACCACCGCGCCGTGCCCCTTCGCGTCGAAAGCAACATCGAGGCCTTCGGCGCCGCCGCCCTGAAAACCGAAGCCGGGCAGCAGCAACGGCACCTTCGGCATCTGTCGACGGAAGTGCGCGAGCTCATCGGGCCGGGTGGCGCCGACCACGGCGCCGATGCTCGACCAGCTCTGGTGCGGCACCATCTCGCCCCAGCGGACCACGGCTTCGGCGACCCGATCGGCGAGCGGCGGCTCGCCATGATCCTGGAACAGACTGGCGCCCGGGTTCGAGGTCTTCACCAGGATGAACAGGCCGGTTTGGTGCTCGGCGCAGGCGCGCACGAAGGGTTCGCAGGCGTCTTCGCCGAGGTAGGGATTCACCGTCAGGGCGTCGCTGGCCGGGAAGACCTCGCCGGAGAGGAAAGCCTGGGCATAGGCCGCCGACGTGGAACCGATGTCGCCGCGTTTGGCATCCATGACGACCAGCAGGCCGCGTTCCTTGGCGTGCTCCACCGCGCGCGCTAGCGCCTGAAAGCCGGGCGCGCCGAGCGTTTCGAAGAAGGCCGCCTGCGGTTTGACCACCGCGACCTTGTCCGCGAGCACGTCGAGCAGAGCGCAGTGGTAGTCGACGAGGGCCTGCGCCGCCGCTTCCACCCCCTGCTGCGCCGCGCTCTTGAAGGGCTCGGGAAGATGATCAAGGCGCGGGTCGAGGCCGACCATCGCGGGATTGCCGACGCGATCGATCGCGTCGAACAGACGGGAAGCAAAGTCTTGGCTCATGAGGATCCGGAATCGAGACGCAGCGCGTCTTCGGCTTCAGGGCTGACGCGCGCGGCCTTCTTGGCGAAGCGCGCCAGCGATTCTTCGGTGAGGGGGGCGCGCTCGCCGTCGGGCAGCAGCAGCCCGCCCGAGATCACGGTGCGCAGCGCTTCGTCGACGGTCAGCGGCAGCTCGATGATCGCGTCCGCGGGCACGAAGATCGTATAGCCGGTCACCGGCATCGGGGAGCTGGGGATGAAGATGGTGATGTGTTCTTCGCCGGTCGCTTCGTTGAGCGTGCGCGAAGAGCTGCCGGTCAGGAAGCCGATCGAGTACACGCCGCGGCGCGGATACTCGACCGCGACCACGCCACGGAATTCGATCTTGCGCTCTTCGCCGAAGAAGAAGTCGCTGATCTGTTTGATGTGCGGATAGATCGCGCTCACCACCGGGACGCGCACCAGCAGGCGCTCGACCAGGCGGGCGATCCTGCGGCCGACGAAGCCTGAGATCCACAGGCCGACCAGAAAGATCGCGGCCAGCACGAAGGCGATCGCCACGATCAGCGTGATCGTCTGCGGCAAGGGATCCAGGCCCATCCAGCCGACGACCCGGTCGACCCCGGCCATGACGTGGCCGAGCACGCGCTCGGAGAGCTGCTGCCACAACCAGATGAGCAGGGCGGCCGTCAGCGCGATCGGCAGCAGCAAAGCGACCCCGCGCAGAAAGGTGCGGGCGATTGGGTGTTCGCGATGCAGGACCATGCCGTTCCCCGAAGGGATGCGGATTATACCTGTTGGCTCGGCAGCAATCGGGTCAGCACGTGATCCAGCAACAAGGCGCCGCGCGCGGTGGTGCGGATGCGATCGACGTCGATCCGCACGAGGTTTTCGTTCTCAAGGTCCTGCCAGACGGCGGCGAAGTGCGTGACGGGGTCGAGGCCGCTCTGCCGCTGAGCGCGGGCGCGATCGACGCCTTCGTCGACGAGGCGCAGGCCCATCATCAGGCAGTCAAAGAGAATCGTCTCCGCGCGGGGCTGCTCCGATTCGCCGACCGGATCCTGGCCGGCAAAGACGGCCGCCTCGTAGGCATCCGGTCGCTCGAGGTTCTTGCGGCGGGTGCCCTGGTGCCAGCCCGCCGCGCCGGCGCCGATGCCGACATAGGAGAGGTTGCGCCAGGCGGCCAGGTTATGCAGGCAACGCTCTCCGGGGCGCGCGAAGTTGGAGGTCTCATACCGGGTGTAGCCGTGCTCGGCGAGGATCTCGCCGGTGCGCAGATAGAGCTGCTCGCAGAGGTCGGGGTCCTCGGCCTGCCAGCGGCCGGCGTCGCGCAAACGAGTCAGCGCGGTGCCCGGTTCGTAACTGAGCTCGTAACAAGAGAGGTGGCCGGGCTCGCAGGCGAGCACCTGCGCCAGGTCACGCTCCCAGGCCAGCGGGTCCTGCCCGGGGAAAGCGAAGATCAGATCGGCGTTGAAGCGCGGGAAGTGCTCGCGCGCGCGCGCCAGCGCCTCGAGGGCCTGTTCGCCGCTGTGCACCCGGTCGTAGGCCGCGAGCACCTCGGGCCGCAGCGACTGCACCCCAAGCGAGATCCGATCGACGCCGCCTGCGCGCGCCGCCTGCGCCCGCGCATCGTCGAAGGACTCGGGGTTGGCCTCCATCGTGAACTCGTGCGCGCTCTCCCCGAAGCCGGTGATGCGGCCGAGCTCGCTCAGAAACTCATGAAGCAGATCTGCGGGGAGAAAGCTGGGCGTTCCCCCACCGAGGAAGACCGTCTGGGGGCGCAGGTCCGCCGCTCTTGCTTCGGCCTCCTGAAGCACCGCGCGCACATGGCGCTCGAGGTCCTGCCCGGTCCAGGCGTAAGAGTTGAAGTCGCAGTAGCGACACTTCGCCACGCAGAAGGGCAGGTGGACGTAAAGGCTGACGCCTTCGTCGCGAAGCGGGTCGTGCTCAGGCGCCTTTGCGGCGTCGGGGCGAATCGCCCTCGCCGCTTTCGGGTCGCGGCTGAGTTTGCTGCTTGCGTCGGATCTCACGAACTCCTGCCTCGGGGAGGATGTCCTCGGCAGGGACTCCTTCCACCACGTAAGCATGGAGTTTACGCAATGTCGCCCGCTCCATCTGACGAACTCGCTCGCGCGAGATGCCCAGAGTCTTGGCGATCTTCTCCAGCGTTGCCGGCTGCTCGTCCTCGAGTCCGTAGCGCATGCGCAGCACGGAGGCTTCCGTCGGGTCGATCAGCTCGAGGATCTCGTGCATCGTCTGCAGCGCGTCGCTGCGCAGCACGATCTCGTCGGGTGCCATGCGGTGCGCGTTGTCGTTGTACTCCGCTTCGGAGCGGTGCACGACGGCGTCGTCGCCCAGGTCGGTCGTGCCTTGGTTGGTGTTGAGCGTCTGCTCGATCACCCGGCGGTTCTTCTGCGACAGACCCAGGTGCTTCGCGATCTCTTCTGTGCTGGGCTGACGACCCAGGCTTTGCCCGAGCGCGGTCGATGCCCTCCCCCACTTGGTCAGGATCTCCACCATGTAAGAGGGGATGCGCACGGTCTTGACCGTGTTGATCAGACCGCGGCGGATCGTCTGCTGGATCCACCAGGTCGCGTAAGTCGAGAAGCGAAAGCCGGCTTCGGGATCGAACTTCTCGATCGCCTTCATCAGGCCGATGTTGCCTTCGGCGATCAGGTCCTGAAGAGGAAGGCCGCGATTGCGGAAGCGCTTGGCAACGGAGACGACCAGGCGCAGGTTGGCACGAATCATGTGCTCGCGCGCGGCCTCGTCTCCCTGCTGAACGCGGCGACCGAGCTCGACCTCTTCCTCGGCGCTCAGCAGAGGAACTTCGTCGATCTCACGCAGGTAGGTCTCGAGACAGCGGTCGGAGGCCATGGAGGGGTACCAGGGGGGGCTGCTTCGCTCGGAAGCAGAGTCCTTTCGGACGGAACTGGGTCCTGGCTGTACCCCCGCATCGGGCTAGAATTCACTCATGCCCGATTCCCTCCCGACGCCTTGGGCCGAACGGCGTCCGAAGAAGCAGACCATTTCGGTCGAAGACTTCCGCGTTCGGCTCGGCGAAGAGGGCGAAGAGCTCGCGCGCCTGGCCAATGGCCTGCTGGAATCCGCCCCCGAGGCCTGGACCCAGCGCCATCTGGTGCACCTCTATCGCAGCGCGACCGAAGTCGAGACCCTGCTCGACGACCACGGGGCGCGCCGCAATGAGGTGTTCTTCCGCTCCCGCGAGGTCCTGGCGATCGTGCGCTGGCTCGCGGCGGGAATGTCGAGCCTGGTCCACCTCTCGGGGCGGATGCGCGGCTACGAAGTTGCTGATCCAGAATGGCTGGCCCAGGAGCTGGCGCCGCAGGTTCGCGCCGCCGCGCTGAGGCAGGCGGAGATCCTGCAGAGAGTTCTGCAAGGTCTTAAAGAGGAATGGCTTAGGGCGCATGTTGCGTGGCCGGAAGGTAGCCTCCAGCTTGAGCGACTGGGCCCGCTCGCTGGTCTGGTGCAGCTCCCGAATGACCGCCTCGCGCAGGTCGATGAGCAGGACTCCCCCACGCAGAGCGGCGCCCATGGCGCGCGCCTCGCGAGCCGATTCCTGTCTCTGGTGCGCGCCTGGACCAGCGAGGCCGGCGAGCGGATCGAGGGCCTCGAGGATCGGAAGGCCTTCATGGCCAACTACTGCACCGAGGAGATCGCACGGCGTTACGAGGCGCGTGTTCACAACCTGCAGTCGAGCTATGACACCCGGATTGCAGGCACTCCCGAGGAGTCGCAGCACCCGGAGCTGCGCGTGCTCCGGGGCACCGCGAGCTTGGTCCTGCATCTCCTGGAGAACGTGACCGCTCTGACGCATCTCTATGAGCGCCACGATATTTACGAGCGCGCCGGTGAGTCGCGGGCGCTCTTCGAGGAGTTGGTTCCCGAGCACGCGCTGCTGGACTGCATCGTCAATGACGGGGTGATTCGCGCCTATGCCTGCATGAAGCAGGCCGAGCCGATCGCGCGCAAACTGCTCGATGAGCTGGTCGAGACCGCGGAGCTCACGCTCGAACTGCCGGAAGGCATCGTGATGCATGCCCGCCCGCTTTCGCTGATCGTCGGCATTGTGCAGAAGCACGGCACGCCGGTCGAGCTCGAGGTGGCCGGGCAGAGCTGCTCGGCGGCCTCGATGATGCAGATGCTGGTGCTCGTCGGCACGCACGCGAGCGAGCGCAGCTATCTCTTCCGGGGCGACCCGCGGCCGCTGAGCGACCTCAAGGTACTATTCGCAAACCGTTTGGGTGAAGACGGTTGCGCGGCCTTCCCAGATCAGATCGCCTACCTGCGACCGTAGTTAAATGCCGTGCTGCAAGCGATCTCCGAGGATCGCAGGCAGGTTGGCTTTGCGGATCAGGCGCTGCTCCGCCGCGATGTTGTACGGGGTGCGCAGCAGCTGGACGCGGCCTGTCTGCAGGTTGTAGACCACGGCCGGTGCGGTCGGGATTTCGTCGCGCGGCTGCCCAGGGCTGCCCACGTTGACGACGGCGCGCTGGCCCTTCTCAAGGTGCCAATCCACCTGGAAGTGCCACTCGAGCTCGGAGCTGCCCGGATTCTGGATGAAATTCATGGGCACGTGGGTGTGCCCGACGAAACCGATCGGGGCATCGAAATCCGCCAGGGTGGCGAGCGCCGTGGGAAAGGACTGCAGGTACTCGAATTCTTCCGGGTTAGGCAAGGCGCCGTGGACCAGGCAAAAGTGCTCGGTGTCGATCCGCAGCGGCAGGGCCTCGAGGAAGTCGCGCGCCTCCGGGGAGATCTTGGCGCGGGTCCACTCGAGCGCCGCGCGCGCATAGGGGTTGAAGGACTCCTCGGAGATCTTGCCCAGCAGGGCCCAGTCGTGATTCCCGGCCACGGCGGCGACCTCGCGCTCCATCAGGAGCTCAATCACCTCGTTGGGCCTTGCGCCGTAACCTACAATGTCTCCAACACAATAGATCGCATCAACCTCCTCGAGGTCAAACAGCGCGAGGACCGCCTCGAGGGCGGAAAGGTTGGCGTGGAGGTCGCCGAGAATTCCGACTTTGCGCATGAGATGGGATCTTGGAACAGCGCGGCTCGAGGAGTACGCTGGATGAACCTCATCGTAGGAGAAAGCATGGCCACGACCAAGAAGCTCGGAAAGGGACTCGGATCCCTCCTTACCAATACTCACGCCACCGAGACTCCGGAGAGCGGCGGTCCGCTTTGGGTGGCGATCGGCGAGCTCGTGGCGAACAGCCAGCAGCCCCGCCTGCACCTGGATCGTGGGATTGAGGCGCTGGCCGATTCCCTGCGCCGCCACGGCATGATGCAGCCCATCGTGGTGACCCGGCAGGAAGGCGGGAAGTACGAAATTCTGGCCGGAGAGCGCCGTTGGAGGGCTTCTCAGCTTGCAGGGCTGAAAAAAGTGCCCGTTCTGGTCCGTGAAGGCCTTCGTTCCGACGCGGAGCGGCTCGAGTTGGCCCTGATCGAGAACGTGCAGCGCGAGGATCTCGATCCCATTGAGCGCGCGCAGGCCTGCCAGCGCCTGATTGGCGAGTACGGGCTCTCTCAGGAGCAAGTTGCAGAGCGCCTCGGATACGAGCGGTCCACCGTCGCCAACCTGGTGCGGCTCCTGGATCTCCCCGAGGGGCTCCAGGAGGCTGTTTCACGTGAAACAATCACCGCGGGGCACGCTCGAGCGCTGCTGCGGCTCAATGGGATGTCCGAGCAGGCCCAGGTCTTCGACGAAGTGGTCAAAGATGGCCTCTCGGTGCGCGCGACCGAGGCAATCTGCAAGAAGGCGGCCGAAACAGGGGTGCCCCCGCGCCACAAGGCCCGCCCGCGCAAGCCATCCTGGGTCCTTGATCTGCAGGAGCGACTGGCGCGGCGCTGCGGTGGACCGGTCGAGATCCAGCTGAAGAAGGGCCAGGGGGGCAAGGTTGTCCTGCACTTCTCCAGCCTGGACCACCTCGATGAGCTCTCTCAGCTCTTTTCTTTGACCTCGGAGTCCGAAGAGCTGCTCGAGGGCTAGGCCGGAAGCGGCCGCGAGGCCCTAGAACACGAAAGCGGGGGCGCGCCAGCTGTGGCGCGCCCCCGCTTTCTCGTTGGGCCCGCTGGGCCTATTCAGTCACTCGCTCGACCGTCATCGTCAGTCCCGAGGCAAAGGCCTGCGGGTCGTCCTCGGCGCGCTCGAGCTCGCCGAGCACGGCCAGGTTGTTCTCGCCTTCGACGATCTTGCCGATCACCGTGGTGACGCCGTCCTGGCCATAGAGGTCGCGGCCCAGGAACTGCAGCCGCTCACGGCTCTGTTCACCCGGATCGCCGCCGTTCTCCAGCACGGTGCAGAGCGTGCCCGAAACATGGAAGCATCCCCAAGGCTTTTCCACGTAAAGCTTTCCGGCCTCATCGTCGGCCGGAAGGTCGGCCACTTGGAAGCCGTTCTGCGGGGAAGGAATGGGGCGAGCTTCCGCAAAGCTGCCCTCATCAATCAGGCCCAGGAGCCACGCCGAGGCGACAGGAGCCTGCTCTTCATAGAGCTGGTAGACGAGCTCAAAGTTGGTGCCGGCCTCGTTGGTGAGGGTCACCTTGATCTTCGAGCCGGTCGGCTCGATCGGATCGGGCATCAGCGCATCGAGCTTGCGATAGCCCTCAACGCGGGCTTTCGTGGCTTCCACGATATTGACGGAAGTGCCTTCCTCCAAGATCTTTACGCCATCGTCGCCGGTGATCGAGTTGAGGTGATTCTGGATGATGGCGAAGTACTCATCCTCCTGGCCGGTGCGTGCGGCCCAGGAGGGCGCAGCCAAGGTCGACCACTTATATGCGCGCACGTCGTCTTGGGTGGCGTTGAGGGCGGCATTCAGATCGTCGGGCGTGTCGACGCTGAGCAGCGCCTGCTGAAAGTCGCTGTACTTTTGCCAGGAGGCCTGCATCGAAGCCTGGGTGGCTCGCGGGAGATACCACATCACGGCACCGCCGCCGAGCAGCAAAACGGCAAGGAACAGGATAGAACGCGAGTTCTGCTGCAGCCAGCCGTTGGTCTCGTCTTGGAGAGTCGTCATCCTTTGATGGCCCGCGGCGCAGAGAAGCGGTCCGACGGGCGGGGAATTATGGCCTTTGCCTGCCGATCTGCCTAGTGATGCTGGCAAAGTCCTCGCAGAATCCCTGCGTGGAACTCGAAGTACGCGTACACAGGCACCGAGCCCGGGCTTTTTCGGGCCCGATGTCCGGCTGACCGGTCGCTTCTCCGCGGCGCACTACCATGCCGGTTCGCACTCGCCGACCTCCCGTCCTCATCATGCTTGTACGCAGTCTGCTCGCTTTCGCCTTGCTCCCCGGCTTCGTGTCGGCTCAGCAGGGTGATTCCCTGGCCGAAAGTCTCCCGGCCGACACCCTCCTTTACTTCGAGATCCCCAACATTCCTGGGCTGCGCGATGGCTTCCAGGCCAGCGCCACAGGCCGGATCTGGAACGACGAAGAGGTCCAAGGATTCCTGGGCGACTTCGTCGCGGAAGGGATGGGGCAGTTCGAACAGGGCATGGGCATGCTCGCCGAGCAAGGCATGCCAGTTCAGTTCATGTCCTGGGAAGCCATGCAGAAGCTCGAGCTGG
>MDTD01015641.1_pt1 | contig 12757 bp, 12 predicted proteins | sample 811221 | NCBI WGS metagenome assembly MDTD01 (sample SAMN05326646, study PRJNA326480) | marine metagenome | isolation source: seawater | place: Pacific Ocean: South West | collected 2011 | reverse complement strand
TTTGCTTTAGAGGGTATTAAAGGAAAAGGCAAATCATTTTTAATAAAGTGCATTGAAGAAGCAAAAATATTTTCAAAAGCAAAAAAAATAGACAGCTCTAAGAAGACTTGGCTAGACTTATACAAAATGATGAAAAAATAACTATGAAAATATTTATTACAGGTGGAGCGGGTTATGTTGGATCAAGCTTAGTTCCAAAATTAGTAGAATTAGGTCATGATGTTACAGTTTTTGATCTAATGATTTATGGCGAACAAGTTTTTGATGAAAAGATTAAAATAAAAAAAATTAAAGGCGATATAAGAGATACAAATTTATTATCAGAAAAAATAAAAGGTCATGATGCCGTAATCCATTTGGCTTGTATTTCAAATGATCCAAGTTTTGAATTAAACCCATCTTTAGGTAAATCTATTAACTTTGATGCTTTTGAGCCCTTAGTAAAAATAAGCAGAGATAATCAAGTAAACAAATTTATTTATGCATCATCTTCTTCTGTTTACGGAGTAAAAAAGGAGAAGAATGTTACTGAAGATATGGATTTAGAACCTCTAACTGATTATTCAAAGTATAAGGGAGAGTGTGAAAAAATTCTTAAAAAATACTCTTCAGAAGAATTTATAACAACGACAATAAGACCATCAACTGTTTGTGGGTATGCTAAAAGACAAAGGTTAGACTTAGTGGTAAATATACTAACTAATCACGCATTTCATAAAAGACAAATTAAAGTTTTCGGAGGTTCTCAATTAAGACCTAATATTCATTTAGATGACATGGTTAACTCTTACATTACAATTTTAAACGCCGATATAAATAAAATAAATAATGAAATTTTTAATGTTGGGTTTAAAAATCAGACAGTTAATGAATTAGCAAACGACGTTAAAGAAATTATTGGTGAGGATATAAAAATTGTGAAGTCTCAATCTGACGACAATAGATCTTACCATGTGAGTTCTGATAAAATAAAAAACGTATTAGGTTTTACTCCATTAAAAACAGTAAAAGATGCAGTAGAGGATTTGAAAGAAGCCTTTCAATCAGGATTACTACCAAATTCGTTAACTGACGAAAAATATTTTAATATAAAAAGGATGCAATCGCTTCATCTTAAATGATTGTTTATGATTGATTTTTACTCAAATAAAGTAGTTACAAAACCTTGGGGCTACGAATATGTTATTTTTAATAATAAAAAAAAATTAGCAATAACATTTTTAAAAATTAATCATGGACATAAAACTTCATTACATTGCCATCCACAGAAAAAAACTGGATTTATAATTCTTTCTGGGAAGGCTCAAGTTCAAATCGGCATTTATAAAAAAAATAAAAAAAATTTTGTGTCATTATCAAGGTTAGTTTTTAGAGCAGGTTTATTTCATTCATTAAAAGCTATATCTAAAAAAGGTGTTTATGCATTAGAATTTGAAACGCCATATAAGAAAAAGGATCTAGTAAGGTTCGAAGATAATTATGGAAGACAAAAAAAAGATTATGAAGGAAAAAAATTTACTAAAAATATTGACTCAACCTTTTTAAAATTTAAAAAACCAAAAATTGGAAAGAAAAATAATTACTCATTCGGTAATTTAAATATATCAATTGAAGTAACAAAAAATTTAAAAAATCTAAAAAAAAAAGATGACAGAAGCACTTGTGCAATTCTTAATGGAAACCTAAAAGACAGCAATGGTCAAAATGTTATCGCTTACGGTGAGATTATAAAGACTAGCACACTAAGAATTTTATCGGATAAATTTAAGATAAAAAAACCTTTGACGATTCTCAAAGTATCGAAAAAAAATTAATGAAAGTAAGATATTCATATTTAAATCAACAATTTTCAAATTGTGATGATTTATGGAAAAAATTAAAGACTTTTGTTTCGACAGGGGATTTTACACTTGGAAAGGAACTTGAAAGATTTGAAAAAAATTTTGCAAAACTTATTGGGGCTAAATATGCCGTAGGAGTTAATTCAGGCACAGACGCAATAAAGTTGTCACTTCGAACACTCAATATTAAACAAGGTGATGAAGTTATAACTGCAGCAAATACATTCGTAGCTACGATTGGGGCAATTACTGAATTAGGAGCAAAACCTGTGTTTGTAGATTGTGATGATACTTTTTGTATGAATGTAAAATTATTAGAAAAAAAAATTACTAAAAAAACAAAAGCTATAGTTCCAGTTCATTTTACTGGCTACATGACAAATATGCCAAAGCTAAAAAGACTTTCAAAAAAATATAAGATTCCAATTGTTGAAGATGCTTGTCAGTCTATACTTGCAAATATTAATGGAAAAACAGCGGGGACTTGGGGTGAATTCGGCGCTTTTTCTCTTCACCCTCTTAAAAATATTAATGTCTGGTCGGATGGAGGTATAATTACAACTAATAATAAAAGTTATTACAAAAAACTTAAACTTCTTAGAAATCATGGTTTAATAGATAGAGATACAGTTGAAATAAATGGATATAACTCCAGACTAGATACTTTCCAAGCAGTTGTTGGAAATTGGCTTTTACCTAAAGCAAGAAATATAGCCAATAAAAGAATTAAAAATGCAAATTTTTATGATAAAAATTTTTCTAAGATTTCTCAGATAACAATTCCACCAAGACCAAAAAATTTTAAAATCGTTTACCATTTATACATTATTTTTGCTGAAAAAAGAGATAAACTTTTAAAGTATTGTTTGCAAAAAGGGATCGAAGCGAAGATTCACTATCCAATTCCTATGTATCTTCAAAATAGCCTTAAAGAACTGAAACATAAAAAAGGAGATTTTCCAGTAACAGACGAACATACAAAAAAAATTATTACCTTCCCATGCGATCAACATTTAAGCGTCAAAGAAATGAAATACGTTGTAAAGTGCGTACAGAATTTCTACAAAAAAAAATAATCTTAAATTAATATGCACAACCATTTAGACTTTTATAAAAAAATAGAAAGTATTCCCACTGTGAATTTAAATGATTTAAAAAAAAAAATTTTATTTACTCAACGAGATAATTTTTATTTCAATATAGGTCTTACAAAAGAAAATTTTTTAGGAAAAAAAATTTTAGAATTTTGTCCTGGAACTGGATATAATGCATATTATCTTATAAAAAGATTCAAAATAAAAAAAATTAAACTTGTCGATAATAACATTACATCTATTAAATTTTTAAAGAAGAATCTTTCAAAAATGAAAAATGTAAATATTTTAATGAAAGATTTAAATAAATTTAAGTCTGACGAAAAATATGATTTTGTGATAATGGAAAATGCAATAGATAATTTTTCAAATGAAAAGACAGTTATTAAAAAATTAACTACATGCGCAAAAAAAGATGGGTTTGTTATTTTAACTATTGGAGATAAATACGGAATTTTATCTATGAAATTACGATACATTTACTCTCTTATTTTACTAGAACAAAAAAAAATTAAGGATTTTAATAAAAAAATAAGTTTCTTAACTAGCGTATTTAGTTCACACTTAGAATATTTGTCAAAAAATACAAGAAAAACTAAAAAGTGGGTTTTAGATAATATTATTAATTCAGATTTTATAAGAAAAAAAAATTACCTTGATTACCCAAACTTGATAAATATGTTAAAGGAAAATATACTAATTCAAAATATTTCTCCACAATTTAGTAAGAATTTTATTTGGTATAAAAATTTCAAGATGGAAAAAAATAACAGATTATATTTGAAAAACTATTTCGACGAGAGAAAAAATTTCTTAGATTTTGAAACTTCTTTTGAGCATGACTTTAATATTGAGCAAAACTTAAATTCTCTTTACAATTATATTTTCAAACTAAACCCAGATAAAAAATTGAACATAAAAGTTTTACGAAAAATAAAAAGTGAGGTTCTGAATATCATTAAAAAACTTAAATACAAAAAAGAGACAAATCAAAACAAAGTTATCTTAGCATTGGAAGAATTTAATAATATTTTAGAAGACTTCAATAAAAAAAAAATTATAAAAAAAAATACAAGATATTTAAAAAAATTTTGGGGTATATATAACCAAAATATTTTGTTGTATAAGAGCAAATTATGAAATCTGCTATTTTAGTTGAGTCAAAAAAACCTCTAGTGGTAACAGATATTGATCTACCTAGTGAACTTGAATTTGGTCAGGTGTTAGTAAAAATCTGTTATAGTGGTATTTGTGGAGCTCAAATTAATGAGATAGACGCAATTAAGGGGCCTGATAAATATTTACCACATCTATTAGGTCACGAGGGCTCAGGCATAGTTGAAAAAGTTGGAAAAGGTGTAACAAGGATTAAAAAAGGTGACCATGTCGTCCTCCATTGGAGAAAAAGTTCAGGTATACAAAGCACTCCTGCAAGTTACTTATGGAAGGGAAAAAGATTAAATGCAGGCTGGGTAACAACGTTTAGTGAAAAATCGATCGTTTCTGAAAACCGTTTAACAGTAATTCCTAAAGATTTTGATTTAAAAGTTGCAGCATTATTTGGATGTGCAGTTACATCAGGATTTGGTGCAGTTAATAATGACGCTAAAGTCAAAATTGGTCAATCAGTTCTTATTTTTGGAATTGGAGGCATGGGATTAAATATTGCATATGCTTCCTCTCTAGTTTCAGCATTCCCAATTATTGGTGTAGATCTTCATCAAGAAAAATTAGATCTTGGAAAAGAATTTGGCTTAACACACGGTATTGTTTTTAATAAAGAAAATTTCAATGAGAAAATTAGCAAAATACTTGGTGAAAAAGGTCCAGAAATAGTTTTTGAAACGACTGGTAGTTCAAAAATTATGGAACAAGCTTATGAAATAACACCCAATGACGCAAAAACAATTTATGTTGGAGTACCAGATAAGAAAATCTCTATATACTCTTTACCTCTAGCTTTTGACAAAACTCTATCTGTTTCTCATGGTGGAGACTCACAACCTGATAAAGATATCCCTCGATATATAAGACTAATACAAAATAAAAAACTCAGTTTTGAAAAAATAATTACAAACGAATTTAGTTTAGATAAAATAAACGATGCAATAAATCTATTTAGAAGTGGTAAAGCTGGCAGAATTATTTTAAAAATTGCTAAAGATTAAGACTAATGGGAAAACATTTTGACATAGGGTATTTTAAAAAACCAGTAAAAGTTCGAGCAAAAGTAGCAAAAGAGAGAACCGTTATCAATAAGATGTATGCTTGGCAGTTAGGTAAGGAATATTATGATGGAAGCAGATTAAACGGTTATGGCGGATTTAGGTATGATGGACGTTGGCTAAAATTATTACCTAAAATTATAAAAAAATATAAATTAACAAATAAATCTAAAGTGCTAGATTTAGGATGTAAAAAAGGTTTTTTACTTAAAGACTTAAACAAATTACTTCCAGGCATAAAAACTTACGGTATTGAAAATCATTCTTATGCTTTAAAAAAGTCTGTAAATTGTAAAAGTAAATTGATTAAATCTGATTATTACAATATTCCTTTTAAAAAAAATTATTTCGATTTTGTTATAGCTTTTAATTCATTATATATGCAAAATTTAGGTGATGTAATTAAATCTCTTAAAGAAATACAAAGAGTTTCCAAAAAAAGCTACATCGTTTTAGCATCTGGCGAAAATGATGAAGAGAGAAACAAATTTTATAAATGGACACTAATAGGTACAAGTATCCTTTTAAAAAAAGAATGGAAAATTCTTTTTAAAAAAATAGGCTTCAAAGGTGATTACTATTTTTCTTCAGCAAAATCACTAGGTGTTTAAATTTTGAAATAATGATGAGACTTGCAGATTACGTAATAAAATTTTTGGAAAGTAAAAAAATAAATACAGTATTTACTGTAAGTGGGGGAGGATCAATTTTTCTTTGTGATGCCTTATACAAAGCAAAAAAGATTAGTTATATACCTTGTCACCATGAGCAGGCAGTTTCATTCGCAACTGAAAGTTACTCCAGAGTAAAGAATACACCGGGTGCTGCGATAGTAACGACAGGACCTGGAGGGACTAACTGTTCAACCGGTGTGGCTTGTTGTTGGATTGATTCTGTACCAGCTTTATTCATTTCCGGACAGGTTTTTTCAAATCAAACTATTGGTAATTCTGGCGTTCGACAAGTTGGTGTTCAAGAATTTGATATTATAAATATGATTGAGTCCAGCACTAAATATTGTGTAATGATAAAAAAACCTGAGGAAATCAAATATCATTTAGAAAAAGCTTATTATCTGTCCACACACGGAAGACCGGGACCTGTTTGGATAGATATTCCTGCTAATGTTCAAAATGCAAATATTAATGAAAAAAAATTAAAGAGTTTTAAACCAAAAAAATTAAAAAAAAATAATACCATTTTAAATAAAAAAATTAAAAAAATTGCTGAAATGTTGGCCAAAAGTTCTCGACCAGTTTTGCATATAGGGCACGGCGTTAAAATTGCCAGAGGAGAGAAATATTTAAGACAAATCATCAATAAGTTTAAATTACCATTTGCTCTAACATGGAATGCTTCAGATTTAATTGAATCAGACCATAATTCTTATATAGGTAGGCCAGGCGCTTTTGCTGAGAGAGGGACAAATTTTATAATACAAAGTTGTAACTTTTACTTATCTATAGGATCTAGACTCCCATTTATGGTTACAGGCTATAATGCAAGAGATTTTGCCAGAAATGCAAAAAAAATTATGGTTGATATTGACAAGAATGAAATTAATAAAAGTCAGATTAATCTTGATGAAAAAATATGTTGTGATGCAAAATATTTCCTTAAGAAACTATTAAGTTATATGCCAAAAAAAAATAACATATCCAAAGAGTGGCTTAAATATTGCAAAAATATTAGAAAAAAATATCCAATTGTTTTAGAGAAATTTAAGAAGCAAAAAAATACTATTAATTCTTATCATTTTATTGATCAACTATCTAAAATTTTAAAAAAAGATGACATAGTAGTAACAGACATGGGCTTATCATTTGTAGGAACTCATCAAGCTTTTAAAGTTAAAAAAGGTCAAAAGTTGTTTACAAACTCAGGACATGCTCCAATGGGTTGGGGTTTACCAGCTGCAATAGGCGCATACTATGCTGGGAAAAAAAAAAGAATAATCTGTTTAACAGGAGAAGGTGGTTTGCAAATGAATATTCAAGAATTAGCAACAGTTATGCATTATAATATCCCGATCAAGATATTTATTTATAATAACGGAGGATATTTAACAATAAAACAAACTCAACAATTAGGTTTTAAAAGTAGAATTATGGGCTCAAATAATGACAGTGGTATTTCATTCCCAAATTACAAAGATGTAGCTAAGTCTCATCAAATTAATTATAGCAAGATATCTGGAAGCAAAAATTTAAAATCCAAAATAAATAAAGCATTAAAAGGTATAAAGCCTTCTATCTGTGAACTGTTTATGGATCACGAACAAGAACAAATGCCCAAGGCAATTAATAAACGATTACCTAATGGTAAGACTGTACCTACAAAGTTTGAAGATATGTACCCTTTTTTACCTTCTAATGAAATTAAAGAAAGTATGATATAAAATATTATGTCAAAAGCGATTATAATCTCAGGAAATTTAGCGCAAGATCACGAATTTATTTATCCCTACTATAGACTTTTAGAGGAAAATTTTGAGGTTGATGTTTGTTTACTTGAAGGAAAAGCAGTTAAAGGAATTCTTGGAACAAGTTTACCACCAAATAAAGATCAAAAAGTAAAATCAATAGATCAAGTAAATGTTAAAGATTATAAAGTTTTAGTTCTTCCAGGCGGTGTAAAAGCTATGGAAAAAGTTAGGCAAGAAAAAAAAATAATTGATTTTATATTTAATTTCGATAAGGAAAAAAAAATCATAGCTTGCATTTGTAGCGGTGCTCAACTTCTTATCTCAGCAAAAGTTGTAAAAGGACGAAAAATAGCTGGCTATTATAGTATGAAAGACGATTTGATTAACGCTGGTGCAGTCTATACAGATAAACCTGCTGTTATAGATCATAATATAATTACTACAGCTCATTATAAAGATATGGGCCCATGGATGAGAGAAGTAATTAAAAAATTAAAATAACAACAAATCTAAAATTTAATTTTAAATGAGTAAAGTTATTTCTTACGTTAACTTGATAAAACAAGCCAAAGAGGAAAAAGGAGAAATATTTGCTTCGCTGAATAAATTATTCAGCAATGGTCAATTTATTTTAGGAAATGAAACAAAAAAATTTGAAAAAAACATTTCATCATATTTGAAAGTAAAGGAATGTGTGGCATTAAATAGTGGAACTGATGCATTAACTTTTGGTTTATCTTTAGCGGGAGTTAGAAAAGGAGATGAGGTTATTACACCACCAAATTCCTTTATAGGGTCTTCTGCTGCAATAGTTCATTTAGGAGCAATACCAATATTTGTTGATGTTAGATTTGATCAAAATATAAATCCAGAAGAGATTGAAAAAAAAATAACAAAAAAAACTAAAGCTATTATGCCAGTTCATCTATCTGGACTTCCATGTGATATGGAAAAGATAATGAAAATTTCAAAAAAATATAATTTACCAGTTATCGAAGACGCAGCTCAAGCTATTGGAACAAAATATAAAGATAAATTTGTAGGAACTTTTGGAGAAGTTGGGTGTTTTTCAGCTCATCCTCTAAAAAATTTAAACGCAATGGGAGATGCTGGATATTTAGTAACAAATAATCGAAAAATCTCAGAAAAGATAAGGTTAATGAGAAATCACGGCATTAAAGAAAGAGATAAAGTTGTAACGTTTGGTTTTGTTTCAAGAATGGATAATATTCAAGCAACTATCCTCAACTTGAGACTAAAAAAATTAAAAAAAGTAATAAGAAGAAGAAGAACCAATGCAAAATTGTACTTTAAAGAATTAAGTAACCTCAAAAATATAGCACTACCTATAGAAAGGAAAAATTATTTTCATACTTATCACACATTTGTAATTCAAGCTGATGATAGAGATAAGTTAAAAAATTACTTAGAAAAAAAAGGTATTTCTACAAAAATTCATTATCCCTATTTAATCTTTGAGCAAGAGGCATATAAAAATATATTTAAAAATATAGATTTAAAAAAATTTCCTATTTCTCGTAATTTGAATAAAAGAATCTTAACGTTACCTATTAATCAATATATGACAAAAAAAGAGATAAAAAAGATTTGCTCAGAAATTAAAAATTTTTATAAAAGTTAAATTTTTAATGGAAGATCAAGAAGAATACCTAATAAGTTACGCAAATTTAAAATCTAACATTTTCAAATTTCAAAAAAAATTTGCGAATAAAAAAATTTTAGATTTATTTTATAAAAATGAATATATGGGAATTCCCCAATGTTTGCCTGCTAATATAAAGTACTTTGATTATTCAAAAGCAAGATTTTTTGAAATTGATAAAGAAAATTTTTCTAAGAAAATTTTTAAAACTAAAAACATAAATTACATCGGTAATAAAAAATTTTTTAGATATGGTACAGTTTTTGCCTACAATGTTTTTTTAAAAAAAAAATATAATAAAAAATTAAGATTTTACTTAAGGCACACGAAATTTATTATGAAAATAATAAAACAATTAAAGTCAAAAAATAAAAGAGTTTGCTCTATGCAGATTAGAAATGCCCCACACTTTGGGCACGAAGCAGTATTTAGATTTATTTTAGATAAATTTGATCTATTAGTACTAAATCCTATATTTGGAATAAAAAAAAAAAAAGATGTAGAGAATAGAATAATAACTAAATCCCTGAAGTTTATGGAAAGAAAATACAAAAAAATAAAATTTTTACCCTTTTGGACTAATTTTTATTATGGTGGACCAAGGGAAGCCCTTCATCATTTATCAATGCGCGAACAGTTAGGATTTAAATACTTCTACATCGGAAGAGATCATGCTGGCGCAGAAAATATATTTAAACCCGAAGCAGCAACAAAAACTGTAAAAATATATAACAATAAATTCAAAATTAAATCCATAACTAGTAACGGAGGTTATTTTTGTAAACAATGTAACAAATATCTTATAAAAGGGAGCTGCAAACATAAAAGCCTTATAAATATATCAGGTACAGAATTTAGATCATGTCTGAACAAAAATAAAAAATATAGACATGCTGACCAAGCTTTACAAAAAATTATATGACAAAAATTTTAGCAACTATTGGACCAGCATCTACAGGAAAAAATCTAAAATTTTTCTTAGATAGAGCAGACTTATTAAGACTAAACACTTCTCACAATGTATTAGGCTGGCATAAACAAAATATAAAAAAAATAAAAAAAATTAATCCAGAAAAATTAATTTTAGTTGATATCCCAGGGGTGAAGCCAAGAACTTTAAATAAAGCTCCAATTATCATTAAAAAGGGACAGAAAATTAGGTTTGCTTTTAAAATTAAAAAAAAAGAAAAGAATATAATTAAACTTTCTAACCCCTTACCAAAGATCAATAATAAATCAAAGTATTTTTACCTTTCAGACGGAACGTATGAGTTTAAAAATTTAAATATAAAGAACAACGTTTTAAGTGGAGTTTCTTGTCAAAATTTTACACTTGAGCCAAAAAAAGGACTGAATATACCTTTTTCAATATATAACGACAATTTACAGCGAAAACTTTATTTATCTTACCTAAGAAAAATAAGTAAATTAAATATTAATTGTGTAGGCCTCAGTTTTATCCAGAATGCAGATATTTTACTAAAATTAAAAAAAATATATCCTAAATTGATATTTATTTCTAAAATTGAAAATTTACTCGGATATAAAAATAGAAAAAAAATTATACAGTTTAGCGATGCTATTATGATAGACAGGGGAGACCTAGCTGCTGAGGTTGGTCTTTCAAAATTATCAGAATATTCTGATAATATTATTCAGGACGCAAAAAAAATTGGCAAATCGATTATAATAGCTACTGAAAATCTTAACTCTTTAATTTACAATAATACTCCAACTAAGAGCGATGTGGTTAACATAGATTATTACGTTGAAAAAAAGGTAGATTTTTTAATGTTAAGTGATGAGACAGCTACATCTAAAAATTCAAAAAATACAATAAATTGGTTGAATAATTATTTAAAGACAAAAAATATTCAACCTAATATAAATAATTCTTTGAAAATTGAAGAGATAATTTCCAACTTAAAAAATCAAACATTAGTGGTTTTTTCAAAAAAAGGGTATTTTTATCAGAAGATCTCATCTCTTGAGTATAGAAATCTTGTAATATTTACAGAAAATAAAAAATTGAAAAATACTTTACAATTAAAAAGAAATGCTAATTCAATATTAATAAAATTTCCAAAAAAATATTTATATAGTTTTTTATATGAAAATATAAAAAAAAATAAAAAAACTATTTTTAAAGGAAACAAATTTGCTTATTTGGTTAATGTAATTTTTCCTAGAAAAAATTCAAGAGCAAATACAGTTTCAATTATTGAACAAAAAGATTTTTAATAAAATTGAAAAAAAATTATAAAGGAATTTGGTTTTATGGATTGTCAGGTTCAGGCAAAACCTATATTTCTAAAGAAATATCCAAAAAAGTTTCTAATTCAATTCTTGTTGATGGAGACAAAGTTAGAAAATTAATTAGTTATGATCTTGGATACTCAAAGAAAAATAGAGAAATTCAAATTAAGAGGATTTTTGGAATTTGCAAAATCATAATAGACTCAAAAAAAATACCGATAGCTTCTTCAGTATATTTCAATAAAGAATTGAGTATAAGATGTAAAAAAAATAGAATCTTGCCAATAAAAATTGAGAGAAAAAATTTCGATAAAATAATTAAAACGCACAAAACATATAAAAATAATAGAAATGTCGTTGGAAAAGATATTTCTTACTCAAAATTAAAAACAAGAATATTTACCAACGATAATACAATTAATTTTAAAAAAAAAATCAAATCTTTAATAAAAAAATTTTAATCACATAGATAATGAATTCAATTGACAGGCGGTATATCTCATTGCTTTGTTTTAATGGAGCTGGCTCAAAATTATTACAAGCACAATTAGGAAACGCTAAAGATGTTTTTACAATCCCTGCCTATCCATTGAAATATTTACCTCTCTTTATTAAAAAATGGAAAAAATCACTTAGTTTTAAAGATAAAGAAAGCTTATTGAAATTAGTTATTAAGCAACATAAATCAATTTTAGATAGTAGGTATATTAAGGGTTTTAACGGCTTAAATTCAATGGGAAGAAATCGATCTTCCCATATAAAAATTTCTGAAATTAAATTTAAAAAGAGCTTTTTAAACTTCTTAAATAAAAGAGATCTAAGTCAAAGAAATATAATTTTAGCCGTTCACCATGCTTACCAATACTCGATTAATAATAAATGTAAAAATATTCTATATCACACGCATGCAACAGAAATTTTTAGCAAATATCTTTTAAATGATTTTTCAAAGAGTAAGGTAATTGCAATTAACAGAGATCCAATTCATAATTTTTGGAGAAGAGCGTATGCTGATGAAAAAATTGAACAAGAAAGATTCGATTTTACAGATTGTGAATATATTAAAAATTACCGGTACATAAATAGATTAAGAGATTTATATTTAAATTTTAAATATTTTAATAAAAGGGTAGGACATAGATGTAAATTTTACACTTTTGAAGATTTGAAAGTAAAAAATTTTCTTACTTTAAAAAAAATTTGTAATTTTTTAAAAGTACCTTTTAATTATAAAAAAATTCAAAATCCAAAGT
>MDTD01201689.1_pt1 | contig 12758 bp, 16 predicted proteins | sample 811221 | NCBI WGS metagenome assembly MDTD01 (sample SAMN05326646, study PRJNA326480) | marine metagenome | isolation source: seawater | place: Pacific Ocean: South West | collected 2011 | reverse complement strand
CTAGATTTACTCTGATACAAGGCCAATTGAGTCTTGCAGCAACTTGCTCAATATGAGTAGATTTTCCTGTGCCATGATAACCTTGAATTAAAACTCTTTTATTGAAGGAGAAACCAGCTAAAATTGCAAGAGTGGTATCTTTGTCAAATTTATAATCAGGATCTATTTTTGGAACATACTCATTTTTTTTTGAGAAAGCCCCCACTTTCATATCACTTTCTAAACCAAACGTTTGTTTAACTGAAAGTTTGATATCTGGTTTTTGTAAAAGGTGTCCTGAACTCATTTTTTTCCTAAAGTTTTTTTTAATTGACTATAAGCTAGTGTAATCTTTTTCAATTTTTCCTCAAATTTTTTATTTCCTTGGTTTTTATCAGGATGATATTTTTTTACAAGCTCTTTAAACTTAAGGTGTAATTGTTCCCATTTTATATCATCATTCAATCCCATTACTTGAAGGGCATCTTTATCAGTCTGAGAAATTTTCGTTTTTTTAAAATCTTTAAAATTTGAGGTTTTAAAAATATTTAGTTTATCTTCGAGAGCGTTATTCCACAATATATTAAAAAAATTTTCAGAAGATCCAAACTTTTTAGTTGCTTTATGCCATGTTAAATCTGATTTGATAAAGTATTCTATCTCTTGATCATTCATGTTATTGAAATAATTCCAATTCTTATTGAAAATTTTAATGTGCTCTAAACACAGTAGTCTAAATTTTTTACTATTATCTCTTTCGATTGGGGCTTTATATTTACCAATCTCTTTACAATTTTTCCAATCACAAATAATTTTCATTTATCAATTCTATATAGTAAAATTCATATAATGAAAAATTATTTTCTAGACATAAAAAATAAATTGAAAGCACAAATAGAATTTGAGCATCTCGAAATTATTGACAATTCACACAAACACGAGAAACACAAATTTTTTTCCCCGAAAAAAAAACATTTACATTTAATAATTAAATCCAACTACTTAAAATCAATATCTAGATTAAGCGCTCAAAAACTTATACTTAAAATTTTAAAAAAAGATCTTGAAAATAAAATTCATGCTTTAGAAATTAGTATTAAATAATAAAATTTGCATATTTTTTCAAATTTAATAATGAAATTTTTGATTTATTTGGGGGCATTGTTTTACCTATTTTTTTTAATAAAATAAAATTTATTTTATCATCGTTATTTTTTTTATCCTGTACAAGGTAAGGTATTAAACTCAATACATTTCTCTGACTATGACTTTTGAATGTATAAGAGAGGTTATTACTTTTATAAATTTCAATAATTTCATTTAGGTCTTCTTGTTTACACAATTTTAAAAGTCTTGATAATTTTGTTTCAAGAATCATGCCCGATAAAACAGCTTCGCCGTGACTTATTTTTTTAGAATAATCATTTCTTATTTCTATAGCATGGGCAAAAGTATGACCAAAATTTAGAATCATTCTTAGGTTTTTTTCATTAACATCTTTATTAACGAAATACATTTTTATTTCACAACTTTTTTTAATTGCGTAAACCAATTCTTTTGGTCTTTTTTCAAAAATATTTTTTGTATTCTTTTTAAGCCATATAAAAAAATTTCTATCTTTTATTATAGAATGTTTTAAAATTTCTGCGTAACCACTAATTATTTCTTTTCTCGATAAAGAATTTAAAAATGAAGTATCACTAATTACCAACTTTGGTTGATGAAATGATCCAATTAAATTTTTACCAAATTTTGAATTTACTCCACATTTTCCACCAATAGAGGCATCAACTTGAGCAAGAAGTGTTGTAGGTAAATTAATAAAATTTACACCTCTTTTGTATATACTTGATACAAAGCCTGCAATATCTCCAGTAATTCCTCCTCCTACACTTATTATTAAATCGGTTCTTTTAAGATTTTTTGATAAGACCTTTGCTAAAAAATTGTAGGCTGTTTTGAAATTTTTATTTTTTTCATTAGCCTTGAATGAAAAAAAATATAGATCGTAATTTTTGAGTATTTTTTTTAAAAAAATTGAAAATTTTTTTGGAACTTCTTTATCAATTATAATAGCAACTTTTTTTGTTGCCGGGCATAACTTATTTATTTTTTTTGGCAAAACATCAAGAATACTATTTCCAATTAAAACGGAGTACTTGTCACTAACATTTTTAAATTTAATTTCCTGATACTTCATAATACTTAATTATTTTATCTACAATTTCTTTTGGTTGAAGAGAATTACAATTAATTCTAAAATCAGCCTCATTATAAGTTCTCTTTCTCACCAAGTAAATTTTTTTAACTGTTTCTGCGATATTTTTTTTAAATAATAATGGTCTTTTTTTTGTTTTTTTTAATCTTTGAACAATTTTTTCTATTGAGAGATCAAGCCAAAAACTTATTGAGGTTTTTTTAATTTTATCTCTGATAATTTTGTTTAAAAAACTTCCACCACCAAGAGAAATCACCGCTTTATTTTTTTTTAACTCTTTTAATGTTATCTCAGTCTCAACCTTTCTAAAGTAGTTTTCACCTTTATTTTTAAATATAATATTTATCCGACAACCCTCTCTATCCTCTATTAGTCTATCAACATCGATAAAAGAATATGATAGTTCTTGAGCAAGAGACTTGCCAACTGTTGTTTTACCAACACCCATCATTCCTGTTAAAATTAGGTTTTTTTTCAATTTAATATCCGATTTTGAATTTGATTTTTCATAAATATGTCTTATTTATTGAGTTTAAATTAATTCATAAACTATAACTATGCAACTTAAATACAATAGAAAACAAAGTGTTGGAAATATACTTTTTAAAATTCTTATAAAAATTTTAATAGCAATTGTATTAATCATTGCTTCAATTTTTTTGATTGAAAAGATTAACTTTCCTAGTCCTGAAAAAAAATACGAAAAGGATATTACCAATGATATCAAAAAGCTTTAAAAGTTTATTAGGCTTATTAATTTTATTATTGGGCTCAACGTCGCTGAGCAGTGAAGAAAAAATTGATATTTGGAAGAAAGATAAATTAGATAAACCTGAGGAAACAAATGATAAAAAAACTATATCAAATAACAAAGATAAAATTGTTTTAGATAACTCTACAAAAATAGAAAGCAATGAAATAATAACAATCGAAAAAAATAGTTTAAATGAAAATGATGAAGCTAAAATCTTTGGAATATATGACCCAGCTGATTACGATTTTAACTTAAATATGTGGTCATCGACTAGTGCTGAAGATGTAAGGTCTAGTATAAAAAGATTAAAAAAAATCAATCTTTCAAAAACTTCAAATGAAATCTTAGAAAATATTTTATTGTCTTTCTCTTATCCTCCAAATGGAATGAAAGAGGATGAATTTGTTAACATAAAAGTAAATTGGTTAATTGAAAATAATCGTTCAGATTTAATTGAAAATTTTTTAAAACAAAACAGTGAATTTAAAAATAAGAGTAGAGCAGTACAGTTCCTAGTAGATGAAAATATCGCTCAAGCAAATATAAAACAAGGATGTAAAAAAATTAAGTTTATAGATAATTCTATAAAAGACTCATATTTAGAAAAATTTAAAATTTATTGTTTAACTTTCAATAATAAAAATTCTCAAGCATTACTTTTGTTAGACCTTTTAAGAGAGCAAAATCAATCAGATAAGTTTTTTGATGATAAGATAAATTTCATATTAGGAATTTCTGACAAAACCTCAAATAAAATCAATGATAAAAATTTATTAAACTTTTATCTCTCAAGTGTCACAATAAAAGACTTTAAATATGAGCCCACAACAAAAACAAAAAAAGAGATTTGGAAGTATCTGAATGCAGCAAATTTAATTAAAATTGAAAATTTTAATAATAAGGATAAACTCAGAGAACTTGAACAAGCTGCTAATAAAGGCCAAGTTGATGAGGATATAATTTTTAATATTTATCAAAATATACCTTTTAATCTCAATACTCTAATTAATGCTCAAAATTTATACCAAACTTTAAATGAAACTGAGGCAAGAGCTCTTATTTATCAAAAATACCTATTATCTGAAAGTGTAAGATCGAAAGTAGATTATTTATTTCTACTTGAAGATCTATTTAAGAAAGAAAATATTTCTAATATTTTTTCCAGATTTTTAACTCGAGAACTAAAAAGAATTGGTGTTGATAATATCCCCAAGGAATATCAAGAAATTGCATCAAACAGAATCAATAAAAGCGAGGAACTACAATTAGGTAAAATAAAATATAATGACAAAATTCTCCATCAGTCAAAAATCATTAAACTATACGTTGATAATGAAGATGATAAAAAAATTCAAAAAGAAATAAATAAAGTTTTTAAGAAAATAAGTAAAAACAAAAAATATTTTTATTCAGCAAAAGATCTAGCACTAGTCCAGGCTCTTATCAAAGATGGTTTTGAGATTCCCTCAAATTTTAATTATAAAGAAAAGTCAGCAAAATATGATGTTCCAACCAATCTTTTGCAACTTGCACAAAAAAAACAGAATGCATTTTTAGCTTTAAAAATTATAGAAATAATGGGTGAAGATGAACCTCATCAACTAGATCCTGAAACAATCTTTTTTATTACAAGTCTATTAAATGAAATGAGTCTAATAAAAATTAGAAATAAAGTATTAATTTCTGCGTTACCCAAAAGAGTTTAATTAAAGGCAATAAGAACTAGAGATGAAAATTATAATCGAACCAGATCCAATCTTGAGAAAAAAAAGTCATGCAATAGAAACCGTCACATCAGATGTCAGAAAATTAATGGATGAAATGCTTAAAACAATGTATGAAGCACCAGGAATAGGTTTGGCTGCAGTTCAAATCGGAGTTCTTAAAAGAATAATAGTAATAGACATTTCCAAAGAGGAAGAAAAAAAAAATCCAATCTTTCTTATAAATCCAGAATTTACTTTTAAATCAAAAAATACTTCAATTTACGAGGAGGGCTGCCTTTCTTTACCTGGTCATTTTGCTGAAATCGAAAGACCAGCAGAGTGTAAAATTGATTATCTAGATTATGATGGTAATAAAAAACAAATTAAAGCTGATGGACTTTTATCTACTTGTATACAACATGAAATTGATCATTTAAATGGTGTGCTTTTTATAGACTACTTATCAAAGTTAAAAAAAGATATGATTATTAAAAAATTAACAAAACAAAAAACTAAACTAGATAAAATTGTTATATAAATTTAATGGCATTAAATATAATTTTCATGGGTACCCCAGACTTTGCTGTTCCCATACTAGAATCGATATTTAGATCTGAGCACAAAATACTTGCAGTTTACACTCAACCTCCAAAAAAAAAAGATCGTGGTCAACATCAAAGTCATTCACCAGTTAATGAGGTTGCAAATAAGTTGAAATTAGATGTTAGATGTCCAGATAAATTTGACTCTGATAAAGAATTTGCATTTATTAAAAAATTGAGACCTAAAGTCATAGTTGTTGTTGCATATGGAAAGATAATACCTAAAAAATTTTTAGATGTTGAGGGATTAGACTATATTAATATTCACGCATCTTTACTACCAAAGTTAAGAGGTGCTGCGCCAATTCAAAGAGCTATAATGAATTTAGATAAAGAAACAGGTATATCTATCATGAAAATTGTTCCAAAACTTGACACCGGTCCAGTGATGATGAAATCTAAAATAAAGATTAACGAAAAAACCTCCTATTTTGAATTAAGTAAAAAGATGTCGGATCTTAGCTCAAAAATGATTTTGGATGCTTTAAAATTAATAGAAGAAAAAAAAGCAGTTTTCGTGGAACAAAATGATATAAATGCAACCTATGCTAAGAAAATAGAAAAGAAAGAGGCCAAAATAGATTGGCGCGAAGAGGCAAAAATAATTTTAGCAAAAATAAATGGATTAAACCCTAATCCAGGCGCTTGGTTTGATTTAAATGGCATAAGGATCAAAGTAACAAAAGCAAAAATTATCGAAGTTAACGGAAAACCTGGTGAAGTACTTGATAATAATTTTACAGTAGCGTGTTTAAAAAATTCATTGCAAATAATAGAACTTAAAAAAGAAGGAAAAAAAAATATGTCGGCTTCAGAATTTCTAAAAGGGTATAATTTAGAAATAGGCTCCAACATTCAGAAAAATGTTTAATTATTTAATAAGAATAGAATATGACGGGAGTAATTTCGTAGGATGGCAGTATCAAAAAAATGGTAAATCAGTTCAAGAAAAAATTGAAAAAGCTATTGGAAGAATTTTAGACAAAAAAGTACGCATTACAGGAGCTGGAAGGACTGATAAGGGCGTTCACGCCTTGAATCAATGCGCTAGTTTTAAAGTAGATAAAAAAATTATAGATACAAAAAAATTTATAGATTCGGTTAATTTTTTTTTAAATAAAGAATTTATTTCTATACTCGAAATAAAAAAAAAGGGAGTTGATTTTCATGCAAGGTTTTCAGCAAAAGAACGCGTTTATGAATATTTTATAATTAATAGATATGGACCATTATCTATCGACAGATGTAAAGCCTGGCATATAAAAAGAAAACTAGATATAAATTTGCTTAAGAAGGGAGCAAAAATTTTGGAGGGGGAGCATGATTTTTCTACTTTTAGAGCATCTTCTTGTACGTCTCACTCATCATTTAAAAAACTAAATTCTGTTAAAGTAAAAAAAAGCGGAGATAAAATTAGTATAGAGTTTAAGTCAAAATCTTTTTTGCAAAACCAAGTTCGGTCTATGGTTGGTTGTTTAAATTATTTATCAAGTAAAAGATGGAGTTTAAATTTATTTAAAGAAGTTTTTAAGTCGAAAAAAAGAAAAAGGTGCGCGCCTCCGGCACCTGCTTGTGGCCTATACTTGAAGAAAATTAACTACTAATTATTATTTAAATCCATATTTTTTGAGTGAGTTAAAAGAAATCGATAAGATTGAAATTAAGTTATCGAAAAAATTTAATTTGTTATACTCGTTATTTATTTTCCAAATCCAATAAATATTTCTCAATTTACTACTTTGTAAAGAATCTGATCTTATTCGATAATTAGTAAGAAATTTATTTACACCAAAAGCAATTTTAATTTTTTTTAAAATTTGGCATTTAAAAAAATAATCTTCACAAATTTTAGTATTAGTAAATTTTATATTTTTTATTATTTTTCTTTTGACAATCATTGTACTTGTTGCAATTGACGTATTTTTAATAAAAGAGTAATAAGTAAAAGTCAAAGGTGGTTTAATATCTCTTTTTTTTAAGCCTATGGTTTTATAATATGTATAAGTAAAATCTAAATTTTTTTTTTCCATAAAATTAATTTGAAGTTTTAATTTATTTTTACTCCAAGTATCATCTGAATCAATAAATGCTAAATATTTTGAGTTTGATTTTTTAATTCCGAGATTTCTACAATAAGCCACCCCTCTATTTTTTGATAATTGAAAAATCTTTATTCTGTTATTTTTTTTATATTTTGATAAAATTTTTTTTGTTTTTAAATTTGAATTATCATCTATTACTATAAGTCTCCAATTTTTAAAGCTTTGATCGATTATACTTTTTATTGTTTGTTCAAGATAATCCTCGCAATCAAAACTAGGTAAAATTATATCAACTTTATTTGTTTGCATTTTCATTTGAGATTATTTCAGAAATTTCATATTGAGGCTTAATATTTTTTTTTCTTACTAGTTTTACTAAAAGTTTTAAAATTATTCCAAACATAGACGATGATCTAAAGGGAAAAAAAGAGAAATTTATTAACATATTCGACCATAAAATAAAAAGTTTTTTAAGAGTATAATTGCTTTCACCTTTTTTTCTGGCATGATGGTCAACTGTAATCATTTCAATATTCTTGGTGAGACCAATTATTAGTCCATCAATGTAAACGTCAGGTTTTTTAAATTTTATTATTTTTAGAACAATGTCTTTCTTCAGACCCCTAAATGATGACATATATATTCTTAATGGCTTATTTAAGAGGAAACTAGATACTACATTATTTAAAGTGCTTACAGTTTTTTTCCAGCCAATATGTTTTCTATTTCTATAATTTGTGTAGCAAACATCAAAATCGTTTAATTTTTCAATTATTTTTGGAATAAATTCTGGTGGATGCTGTAAATCATCATCTAAAGTAATTACATAATCACCACTTAAATTATTAAATCCCGCCATTAGCGCATTATGTTGGCCAAAATTTTCACTGAGATTTATTCCTTTAATAAAAAAGTATTTCTCTCTTAGATTTTTAATTTGTATCCAACTATCATCATTACTAAAGTCATTAATAAGTATAAGCTCAAAGTTATTTTTATAATTTAATTTTTCAAGTGTATTACTTATTCTAATAACTAGCTCATCTAAAATACCAGAACTATTAAAAACTGGAATAACAACAGAGATTTTCATATTATGTATAATATTTTCTTAAAATTTTATTTAAATATTTTTTATCAGTTTTTAAATAAAAATTATTTGATAGTCTCCATCTCACATTTTTAATTTTTTTTTCTTCATATAAAGCTTTTTTATTTAATATTTTTTCAAAACTTTTGACAATTTCAAGAGGACTATAAAATTGGTTGTTTAAAAGATTGATAGTAGCATTTTTTTTTGAGAACATCTTAATGACTTTAATGCAATTTTTAATTGCGTCATCTATATCTAAAACATTACGTTTTGTATTTTTAAATAGTGTGAAAAATTCTTCATATAATATTTTTTCATAAAAAAAATTAGTAAGAGTTCTATGATTCTTACTATGCCCAGTTATTTCTGGTAGTCTAATTATTAAGTATCTTTTTGATTTTGCTTTGATAATTTTTTCAATTTTAATTTTATTTTTTACGTATTTTTTCGATAATCTTGATGAATCACTTATTGAGTAAGTACTAATATAGATTATTTTTTTATCATTATATTTACAGAATTTAAAAATTTTATTTACCTCCTTTGCTAAATTCATTTTACTCACTTCTGAAGAATTAGAAATTCCAGCAGCATAAATTACTAATTTTGATTTTTTAAGATATTTATAATATTTACTGAACTTTTTAGCTATAAAGCCAGATCCAATAATTGTATTTTTATCTTTAACATTCATATGCTATTTTCATTAATTAGCATAATTGTGTATATATTAACAAACATTTACAAAATAAAATTATGTCACAAAGGATCAGCGTTTTATATAATTTAATTAATAGTCCTTTTGTTTATAGATTAATTCAAAAATTAATGTCTGGGACATCATTTAGAAAAAAGATTGTACAAAAAAATATAAAGAATAGAAAATTTAAAATTTTAGATATAGGTTGTGGTCCGGCTGAAATTTTAGATTACATTCCCAAATGTGAATATTACGGTTATGATATTGATAAAAGATCAATAAATTATGCAAGAAAAAAATATTCAAATAGCAACTATCATTTTTTTTGCAAGAAATTTAACAAGAACGAATTATTTAGATTACCAAAATTTGATTTCATAATACTTTTTGGAATATTGCATCACTTGAATAATAAAGAGGCAAAAATAATTTTAACTCTTTGTAAAAAAAAAATGAAAAAAAAATCTAAACTTTTGACTGAGGATCCAATTTTGATTAAAAATCAAAATATGATTGCAAGATTTTTAATAAACAGAGATCGGGGTCTGAATGTTAGAAAAAAGAAGGAATATTTAAGTTTACTAAAACCCCATTTTAAGTATTTAAATGCAAAAATCACTAGACAATTATTTATACCCTACACTTGGTTTACAGTTATTTGTAAAAAATAGTTATAAAATAAGACTATAATAAAATTTAGATCCTAAAGAGAAAATAGTAAAATAAATAATTAAAAAGTAAACATTGTTTATTTTAAAATCTAATTTGATATTAAAAAAAGTAAAAATTAATATGTATATTACTGGATCTAAATATTCTTGGTAAAAAGGGTAAGTAAGTCCTGATAAAATTAAAAAAAATAATATTATAAAAAGATTAGCTTTTTTATCAAAAAATAAAGATACTATTATACAACTTGCAATAAATACCACTAAAGTGACAAATATTCTTAAATTTACATTATTAAAAAAAATATTTGATAATTTAAAAAAAGCTCCTTTGCCATCAGTAGATAAATTTTTAAAATCCCCAAAGACTAAAGCTAATAAAAAGAAAATAATACCAAAAAAAATAACAATAAATATTTCTTTTGTTTTCAAATGATTAAATAAAGAAGAAAATTTTTTTTCCTTAATTAATAAAAAAGGAAAAATATAGAATGCTATTATGATTAAGCAATATATTGGATTAAAAATGTATACTCCTGATCCAACCTCACGAGCCTGCGCTGCTGTAGTTGGTATAACTGCTCCCCATAAGTAAATTAAGTAAATATATGGGATAGCGAATAAGAAAAAAAGTAAAACAGAAAAATATTTAAATTTATTTTTTAAGTTAGAGAATATTAAATAGATAAAAAATAAAAGTGGAATAAAAATAAGTTTCTGATCCAAATAAACTACTATTGAGCTTAGAAAACAAATAAAAAAAATAATAAAGAAAATTTTTATATCTTTATAGATTAAAACTTTTTTATTTAATTTTTGATAAATCAAATATGATAGTATAAGAAATATGAAAGCATAATTTTCACTCAACCCCCAAAAAGATGAAGTTCTAAAATAAGGACTTAAAGTAACAATAAGAGCGAGTAATAGCATAATATTTTTATCAAGTTTTGGGTAATTTTCCTTAATTGCTAAAAATAAAAGTAATGGAACTATGCTTGAAATTAAAAATACGCTTGTTCTAAAAGTCTCTAAATCATTAATAAATGGATTGAAAAGAATGTGGAGTAAGTATGGTAATGGTGTTCTACTATCATTATAAAGAGGATTATCCAAATTTGAAAGAAAGTTTTCTTTAAGTAAATTTAAATTGTTCCAAATTAGACCTAAATCAGCATTATATCCACCTGCACCAGCACTATTTTCATCAGTATAAAATCCAAAAAAATAATACAATAGAATAATAGCAGCAACCAAAAATTTGCTATTAAAAAATACAAAGCTTATTTTTTCTTTTTCTTTTTTAATCTCCATCTTGATCCTTCTCTTACAATAAAGCCTACACAATTATTTGATCCACACCTACATGGAAATTGTTTGTAATCTTCATCATAACTAAAACCATAATCATATGAAAGTTCATCTCCCTTTTTAATATTTTTCATTGCATAAACCCAAATTTTAAGTCCAGTGCCGAAAACTTCACAATTTGGATTACAAGAGTGGTTAATTAACCTTGCAGTATTAAATTCAAAATTTCCATCAAGATCTAAACGTTTATTAATGTTAAAAAGATAAATAGCCTTTCCGTTATCAAATTTAGGATCCTCAGCACTTTTTTTTACGGAAATAATCTTACCTTTATACTCTATAATTTTTGTACCTTTTTTAATGTTACAATTTGCATAAAGACCATTATTATCAATTTTTGATTTTTTTATTTTGTATAGTCTCACTTAAAATACTCTACTAAAATATTGTTATATATCTTTGTAAGTTTTTTTAAATCTGATAGTGCAACACACTCGTCAACCCTATGCATGGTTTTATTTACTAACCCAAATTCAAGACAAGGGGAAATTTTTTTTATAAATCTAGCATCTGAAGTGCCTCCAGTCGTAGAAAATTTTGGAGTAATTTTTGTTATTTTTTTTATAATTTTTTTGGCCATAAATATAGTTTTTCCTGGTTTTGTCAAAAAAGCATCCCCATTTACAATGTAATTGATTTTATATTTACATTTATTTTTTTTACAAATTTGTCTAATGATTAAGTTAATTTTTTTTTTCAGTGAGTATGAAGTATGTAAATTATTATACCTTACATTAAACTGAGCTCTTGCTCTCGCAGGTATTACATTATGAGCCTTATTATCTACATTTATTGAAGTAAATTCTAAATTTGAAGGTTGAAAGTTTTTATTACCTTTATCTAATTCTTTTTCTTTAAGTTTTTTACATATAGCCACTAGTGCACTGATTGGATTATTTGAAAGGTGAGGGTAAGCAATATGTCCCTGTGTACCAGAAATTTCGATTTTCCCTGACAAACTACCTCTTCTCCCAATCTTTATCATCTCCCCAAGTTTACTTGGATTAGTTGGCTCTCCCACTATACAAAAATCAATTTTTTCTTTTTTTCTTTTAAGGTAATCCACGACTTTCTTTGTACCATTTATTGCGTACCCCTCTTCATCACCTGTAATTAAAAAACTTATTGATCCATTAAAATTTTTATTCTTTAGTAAGAATTTACTTACTGCTGCAGCAAAGCAAGCAATTGAACTTTTCATATCATTGGCGCCCCTTCCAATTAAATGATTTTTTTTTATAGTGGGCTTGAAAGGGTAAACAGACCAATCTGCAATATTTCCTGGAGGAACTACGTCTGTATGGCCAGCATAACATAGGTTCGGTCGTTTTTTACCAATTCTTGCATAAAGGTTTTTAATTGGTTTGCTTCCTTTATCTTTAAACTCTAGAATTTTACAATTAAAGCCTAATTTTTTTAATTTTTTACTTAAAAATTTTATTGCCCCTGAATCTTTAGGAGTAACACTTGGAAAACTTATTAAATCTTTAGATAATTGTAATTCGTTAATTAAAGTCATCAGTCTCTAAGTAAGTCATTTATAGAGGTTTTGCTTCTAGTTCTCTCATCAACTTTTTTAACTATAACTGCGCAGTATAATGAGGGTCCATTAGGGTTAGATTTGT
>MDTD01060183.1_pt1 | contig 12758 bp, 15 predicted proteins | sample 811221 | NCBI WGS metagenome assembly MDTD01 (sample SAMN05326646, study PRJNA326480) | marine metagenome | isolation source: seawater | place: Pacific Ocean: South West | collected 2011 | reverse complement strand
TGATAATTTTGAGATATCAACTGACGCCTCTGTATGTCCGGCTCTTTCTAGTACTCCACCATTTCTAGCAACCAGAGGAAAAACATGACCTGGTGATACAATTTCACTTTTTTTTACTTTTGGATTTATCGCAGTTTTAATTGTCTTGGCTCGATCATGAGCTGAAATGCCAGTTGTTATTCCTTTTTTCGCTTCAATAGAAACAGTAAATGCTGTTTGCATTCTTGATTTATTAATTTGAGACATTAAAGGTAATCGTAATTTGTCAACTTGTTTTTTAGTTAAAGCCAAACAAATGAGACCTCGACCATGCTTAGCCATAAAATTTATAATTTTAGAATTGCACTTTGACCCCGGTACAACAAGGTCTCCTTCATTTTCTCTATTCTCATCATCAACAAGAATAAACATTTTACCTTTCTTAGCATCTCGTATAATTGAAGGTATAGATGAAAATTTAATTTTAGGCATTTTATAAGCTATACTTATATATATATTTTCCAAATATATCTAACTCTACATTAACTTGATCATTGACCTTAAGTTTTTTTAAATTTGTTAATTTTAAAGTATGGGGGATAATATTTAGTTTAAAATACTTTTTTTCAACTTTTGAAATTGTTAATGAAACTCCATTAATAGAAATTGAACCTTTTTCTTCTAAAAACTTTTTTAGATTATTATCTTTTAATTTGAAATGAATGATCCAAGATTTATCTACAAAATAGATTCTTTTAATTTTTGCCGTTGTATCAACATGACCTTGAATATAATGACCCGATATTTTTTGTCCATATGTTAATGATTTTTCTAAATTAATAATTTGGCCTATGTATAAATTCTTAAAGGTAGATCTTTTTATTGTTTCGACAGAAATATAAAAATAAATTATTCTTCCTTTAATTTCAGCCAAAGTTAAACACACACCATCGCAGCATATAGATGAACCGATGTCTTTTTTGTAAAAAATTTCTTTTGTTTGAATACCTATAAAATAACTTTTACTATTTTTTTTAATAGATTTTAGTATCCCTGTTTTAAATATGATACCATTAAACATTATTTAATCCTCTCTTTAAAAAGATCATCCCCATTTAAATTAACATTGAGTTTATTTTTAAATCTTAATTTTTTCAAAAATTTTGTATTACTGTTATTATAACCATCATAACTTAAATTTTTATTTGACTTAAAAACATACAAATTATTAATTAATTTAAGCCTTAAAAATTCATTTAAAAAAGTCAAACCTGTTTCCATAAGAACTCTTCTTTTACCAATCTTATATATCTTATTTAGTAAATCAAAAAAATCTTTTTTCTTATTTAAACTTTTCATGATTATAATCTTAATATTATTTTTTTTTAAAAATTGAAATTTTTTTTTATTCCTTTGACTTGTAAATAAATAAATATTTCTTTTTTTTTTACTTTTAAATAGCTTTAGTTTTTTTTTAAGTTGTAAATTCATATCAATAATAATTAAATCCGGCTTGTTTTCATCAAAACCATTAATACGACAATTAAGTAATGAGTTATCGGCATTGATTGATTTTGATGTTGAAACTATACAATCGTATTTGGATCTAAGTAAATGCTTCACTTTTCTTGATCTAAAATTTGTTATCCATTTACTTTTTTTGTTTATTGTAAAAAAGTCATTAGAAATTGCGATCTTTGCATCTATAAAAGGTAGATTTAATTTTTTATTAATATAATAGCTTTTATAGAAATCATTTGTTTTAAAATTAATTTTTTTTAAAATAATTTTATTTTTAAAAAGTTCAGCTTTTGCTTTCTTGTAAGTCCTAGTATCCGGATCATCAAAACAATAAAAAACTTTTTTTATTTTCTTTTTTTTTATTAAATTCGTACATGGAGGTGTAATTCCGTAGTGTGTGCAGGGTTCTAGAGTTAAATACATAGAGGCATCTTTATAATTCAAACTTCTTTTGAGTGCGTTATATTCTGCATGTGGTCTTCCATTAATTGAAGTAACGCCGGAGCTAATAACCGTTCCGTTTTTTTCAATTATACATCCTACTGAAGGATTATCCTTTGTTTTTCCTAAATTATTTTCTGCTATTTTAAATGCAAGATTTGAAAAAAATTTATGATTTTTTTTCATCTAAACTGCCAACAAATTGTTCGAAATCTTTCGCTTCTTTAAAATTCTTATAAACAGAAGCATAACGAACATAAGCAACAGTATCTATATATTGTAGACCTTCCATAATAAATTTACCGATTGTTGATGTTGGAACTTCACTTTCACCTAGGCCTTCAATTTTCATAATAATTTTAGATACAAAATTATCAATTGCTTCAATACTGATAGGTCTTTTACGCGTCGCTATTCTTATAGATTTTGAAACTTTATCCCTGTCAAAAGGCTCTCTCTTACTGTTGCTTTTGATAACAGAAAGTTCCTGAAACTGAATTCTCTCGAATGTTGTAAATCTCATGCCACCATTACAAGTGCAAAGTCTACGCCTTCTTACTGCTGTACCCTCCTCACAAGGCCTTGAATCGACAACTGATGTATCTTTTTCTCTACAAAATGGACAGAGCATGATTAATTATTTTATTTACCATATATAGGAAAAGACGAGCACAGTTCAATTATTTCCTTTTGCACTTCTTTTTCTACTTTAGAATTATTTTCTTTATTTTTACTTAGACCCTCAATTACTTTATGAATTAAATCTCCAACTAGTTCAAACTCATTTGGTCCAAAACCTCTAGTAGTGCAAGCAGGCGTCCCTAATCTTATCCCAGAGGTAATCATAGGACTTTCAGTATCAAAAGGTATCCCATTTTTATTGCATGTTATGTTTGCTTTACCCAATGAAGCTTGTGCATCTTTTCCCGTGACACCAAAAGATCTTAAATCTATAAGCATTAAATGAGTATCTGTTCCTCCAGAAAAAATTTTAAAACCTCTTTTTTTAAGTCTTTCGGATAATATTTTTGCGTTATTAATTACGTTTTTAGTATAATCTTTAAAATCATCTGAGAGTGCTTCTTTAAAACAAACTGCTTTGGCTGCAATTACATGCATTAGGGGGCCTCCTTGAAGACCAGGAAAAATTGCACTATTAAATTTTTTAATTAAGTCCTCCCTATTTGTTAAAATAATTCCTCCACGTGGTCCTCTTAGAACTTTATGAGTTGTAGAAGTAACTACATCAGCATATTTAGTAGGATTTGGATAAGCACCCCCAGCAACTAGTCCCGAGAAGTGTGCCATATCAACAAGAAGATACGCATCGATCTTATCGCAAATTTCTCTAAATTTTTTGAAATCAATCACTCGAGAGTAAGCACTTCCTCCAGCAATAATAAGTTTGGGTTTATTTTCTAAAGCTATTTTTTCAACACTTTCATAATCAATTAATCCTGTTTTTTTATCAACCTCATAATGAAGTGCATTAAACCATTTACCAGATTGAGCTGGCTTAGCTCCATGCGTTAAATGACCTCCAGAATTTAAACTCATAGCAAGTGTAGTGTCACCTGGTTTTAGTAATGCTAAATAAACTGCACCATTAGCTTGCGCTCCAGAATGAGGTTGCACATTTGCAAATTTACAATTAAATAATTTTGTTGCTCTATCTATCGCAAGATTTTCAGAAACATCTACATGTTCGCATCCTCCGTAATATCTTTTACCTGGATAGCCTTCAGCATATTTATTTGTTAAAATTGAACCCTGTGCTTCAAGAACCGCTTTTGAGACTATGTTTTCAGACGCAATTAATTCAATGTGGTTTTGTTGTCGTAGAAACTCATCTTCAACAGATTTAAATAATTCTCTATCAGCCTCTTTTAAATTTAACTTAAAAAAACTGTTAAGATATTTGTTTAATTTAATTGCTATCGACATAATTTAAATTTTTTTAACCCTTCTTAAGTGCCTGCCACCTTCAAATTTAGTTTTTAAAAAAACTTCAACTAATTTCAAGGATAATTTTTTTTTAGTTAATCTAGATCCTAAAGCTATTATATTAGCATTATTATGTTGTCTAGACAATCTTGTAGACTTTAAATTATAACAAACAGCTGCCCTAATTGATTTGATTTTATTGGCACTTATGGCCATGCCAGTACCAGATCCACAAACCAGTATACCTACATCGCTTTTTTTTAATTTGATTCTATTACCAATTTTTTTTGCAAAATCAGGGTAATCTACAGATTGCTCATTATATGGCCCTAAATCAAATATAGAAACGTTTTTATCGATTAGATGATTTTTTATATCTTCCTTCAAATTAAAACCTGCATGATCTGAGGCAATACATACAGTTTTAAATATTTTTTTTAGTTTTATATTGCTCATAATTATTAATTAAATTACACTATTAAGAATTATATTAATATTTTTGTCGCATTACATTAAAATAATCAGGATTTTACATGAAGATAATAGGTTCTTTTCCTAAAACTAGGCTCAGAAGATTGAGAAAAGCTGGTTGGATAAGAGATCTTATATCTCAAAATAATATTTCAATTAGTGATCTTGTCTTACCTATCTTTGTTAGAGAAGGTAAAAAAAAAATAGAGAAAATTAAATCTATGCCTGGAGTTTATAGATATTCAGTAGATATGTTACCGAAAATATTAAATCAAGTCAGTCGTTTTAAAATTCCTATGATTGCTCTATTTCCTTATACATCTAGTCAAAAAAAAGATAGTAAAGGTTCAGAAGCTTTAAACCCAGATAATTTAATTTGTAAAAGTCTTAAATTGATAAAAAAAAAGTTTCCAGAAATAGGAGTGATGTGTGATGTGGCATTGGACCCATATACATCACATGGGCATGATGGTTTGCTTATAAATAATCAGATCGATAACGATGAAACGATCAAAATTTTAGTTAAACAAGCTATACTACAAGCAAAAATGGGATGTGATGTTATAGCTCCATCTGACATGATGGATGGAAGAATTGGTGTAATAAGAAAGGCGCTAGATAAAAATAATTTTAAGAATGTTAATATTTTATCTTATGCGGTTAAATATGCATCCAACTTTTATGGTCCTTTCAGAGAAGCAGTTGGAAGTAAATTAAAATTAAAAAAGGATAAAAAAACATATCAAATGGATTATAGAAATTCATCCGAGTCTATTAGAGAAGTTGGACTTGATATTAAGGAGGGAGCAGATATGGTTATAGTCAAACCAGGATTACCTTATTTAGATATTATTGGTAAAATAAAAAAAAAATTTAATATACCTGTTCTAGCATACCAAGTTTCTGGGGAGTACACTTTATTAAAAAGTGCTATTCAAAAAAAAATTTTACATGAAGAAGCAATTATTGAAAGTATAATTTCATTTAAGCGAGCTGGTGCTTGTGCGATAATTACTTATTTTGCTTTAGATATAGCTAAAAAAATTAAATCCATCAATTAAAATAGTTTTCTAAAATAATTCTTGATTTTGGAAAAGGAACATTATTAGGAATGAAAAATTTATTTTGAATCACATTCCTTGTAAAATATAAAGATTTTTTAATTAAAGTATTTGACGAAATATCTGGAATTTTTTTTAAAATCAAAAAAGATGGTACATCATAAATATAATTGTCTATCTTAATTTTGGTAATTTCTGTAGATAGAAAATTTTTATCAACGAATTTTTCAAGATTTGGATCATATCCAAAATCTTTTATTAAACTCAGTTCAAAAAATATATATAAAAAAATCCAATTTTCCCCACCTATTGAATTTATAAAATCTTCAAATGATCGATAAATATTCTTATTCGGTTGAGCCTCAGGTAATAAAGTATTCAGAATTGCACATAATGATGTTAAGGCAGAAATTCGTGTTTTATCGTTAAAGTATAATGGCGAAATTGGTTTTAAAAGTTCTGTTTTAAAATATCCCAGTTTGTTTTCGCTTTTAGAATTATGAAATATAAACAGCTTATTAGATATTTGTAAATAATTTCTAATTTTTCTAGAATTTCCTCCGTAAACTAAGCCAGTAATTTTTCCTCTATTTTGAGAAAAAACATTAACTATGTTTGCATTCTCTCTAAATTTTCTTTTTGACAATAGATAACATTCGTCTTCCCAGATCATGTTTTTAAAGTTTTTAGTAATTTAGTAGCAGCATTTTGTTGAGCCTTTTTTTTTGAAGAACCAATCCCTACAAATTTTTTTGAGTCTTGAATTTGAACTTCTGTTTTAAACAATGGTTTATGCTGGGGACCCGTCTTTTTAAAAAAAACATATTTTGGTAATTTTTTAAATTTTTTTAAACTATATTCTTGAAGCATAGTCTTTGAGTCTATTAAAGTGATAAATGATTGATCTATAAATGACTCCCAACTATTTAAAATAAATTTCTCCGCTGACTTCAAGCCTCCATCTATATATATTGCACCTACAATTGCTTCTAAACAATCACTTATAATTTTATCAGCAGATCTCTCCAGATGTTTATGTGATGAACCTAAATAAATATACTCTCGTAAATTCAATTTTTTTGCAATATTCACACAAGTTTTTTTATTTACAAGATTTGCTAATTTTTTATCAATTATGCCCTCTCTTTCATGAGGATATTTGTCTAAAAGTTCTTTTGAAATTATAAGCCCTAACACTCTGTCTCCCAAAAATTCTAGTTTTTCATTATTTATTTCATTGTCAAAACTTTTATGAGTTAGAGCCCGATTTAATAAAGCTTTATCTTTAAAATTATAATTAAGTATTTGTTCTAAGTCCTTTAAAAATTTATTCATTATAAACCTTTAAAAGTTCTTTCTAATCTAAAAGAATTATGTAAATTCCAAAATTTTAATAATCTACTTTTTTTTGTATCATTTGAAAAAAAAATAACTTTAGCTTTTCCCAACAAATTTAAGTTTTTGACATACCCTACATCACTAAATCTGCTATCTTTTGAACAATCTCGATTATCGCCCATTAAAAAATAATGACCAATAGGAACAATATATTTTTTACTATTTTGAAATGTTCCTTCAGAATTATAAGAAACCAAATGGTTAACACCATTAGGCAGTGTCTCAATAAATGAATTGGTTTTTAAAATAAAGTTCCCACATCTTATGGGTTCTATAATTTCAATTTTTTTTCTAATAATCTCTTCCCCATTAATAAAAAGATTGCCGTTTATAAATTGTATCTCATCCCCTGGTAAACCAATTAGTCTTTTTATATAATCAGTTCTATTATCAGCAGGTGTTTTAAAAACTACGAGATCACCTTGTTTTGGTTCTTTAGAAAAAAAACGTTTGTTAGAAAAATTTGGACTAAATGGAAATGAATGTTTGCTATAACCATAGGAATATTTTGTCACGAATATTCTATCTCCAACCAGCAAAGTAGGCTCCATTGATGAAGATGGAATATAAAATGGTTGAATAATTAAAGATCTAATTAATAAAGCAATTACTAAAGCAAAAAGAAGTGTTTTGAAATTATCTAAGACAATGTGGGTTAATTTTTTTTTCATAAAGAAATAGCAACAAAAGCTACAGCATAATTGTCTTCATCTGTTAAAGAAACAGAAATTTTATATTTTTTTTTTTTAAACTTTTGTTCAACATTTTTTTTTGTTTTGTTCATTAATTTTATAAAAGGTTTCCCATTTTTCTCATTGAATATTACTATCTCATTAAAATTAATACCCTTAGAAATACCTGTTCCCATAGCTTTGGAAAAAGCCTCTTTAGCAGCGAATCTTTTTGCAAAACAATTTGATGATTTTTTAGTTTTTAAACATTTTTTTATTTCCACAACATCAAATATTCTATTCAAAAATGATTTATTTTTTATGAGTTTTTTCATTCTATTCACTTTTACAATATCAGTCCCTATTCCATACATTTTCATATTATTTAATTATTTTTCTAAAGTTTTTAATTGTTTTTTTTAAACCAATAAATATTGCATCACCAATAAGAAAATGGCCTATATTAAATTCACTAATACCTTTCACTTTTGACAAAATTTTAGCTGACTTATAAGTTAACCCATGACCAGCATGAACTTCTAGACCTATTTCGGTACCAAATTTTACTGCGTTTTTAATTTTCTTTAGTTCCGCCTTATAGTTTTTATTTTCATTAACTAGATTACAAAATTTACCAGTATGTATCTCAACACAATCTGCATTAAGGTTTTTAGATTCTTTAAGATCTTTTAAATTTGGCTCTATAAAAAGACTTACTCTTGAATTATTTTTTTTTAACTTGTAAATAATTTTTTTCAAAAAAACTTTTTTATAATTTAGATTAAGACCGCCTTCAGTAGTTATTTCTTTTCTTTTTTCAGGGACAATGCAGATAAATGGGGGTTTTCTTTTTAATGCAATTTTTAACATTTCTTTAGTCGCGGCAATTTCAAGATTCAGTGGAATTCTTAATTTAGATTTAATTTGTTTCAAATCTAGTTCATTTATGTGTCGTCTATCTTCTCTCAAGTGAATTGTAATTGAGTCTGCTCCATTCTTTTCAGCTAATAAGGCGGCTCTTAGAGGGCTAGGATAAATCTCACCCCTTGCATTTCTTACAGTAGCAACATGATCTATATTGACACCAAGTCTAATCTTGCTCATTAAAGATTTCTGCTTCCAGGTTTAACAGCTTTAAGAGCCAACAAATTCTTAGGTAAATTTTTTTCTGAATAAGTTGGAATATTCAATTTTACTTGAGAAACTATTTTATCTTTTATTGATGATTTATCTTTTGATCTGTCAATTATACATGCAAATCCAATAGTTATAGCTCCATTATCTTGAACTAATTTTGAGCATTCTAAACTTGATTTTCCAGTGGTAATTACGTCCTCAACAATTAACACTTTTTGATTTTTTTTAATAATAAAATCTCTTCTTAATTTAAATTCACCATTTACCCTTTCAGAAAAAATAGTTTCCTTTTTTAGCAATTTGCCGATTTCATAACCAATTATTACTCCCCCCATTGCAGGAGACAAAATGATATCAAAATCTTTAAATTCTTGAGTTATTTTTTCTGAAAGCGACACACATAATTTATTAGCCTGGACTGGTTTACTCATTAATTGTGCACACTGAACATACTGAGGGCTATGTAATCCAGAGGATAAAATAAAATGACCTTCTAAAAGTGCGTTAGTTTCTTTTAAAATTTTCAAAGATTCTTCGAATGAAAGCATTTTTTTTCTGTTTATGTCGTATAATTTTAAATTTCAAATTACTCTGCTTTATTTGACTTATCAAGTTTGTGAAATTTTTCAAATCTTTAATTTGTAAATCAAATGAAAAAGTTAAATGTTCTTTATTTCTCTTTATAATTTCTAAATTAACAATATTACCTTTATTCAAGCCTATAAGGGATGTTATATGGCCCAAAACTCCAGGTTTATGAGGTAGGTCAACCTCAATAGTGCTCGAATAATTTTTTTCAGTAATTTTAAAATTTTCTGTTGATTTGTCCTGCCAGTATCTTCTTATTGCAGACCTCGCCTTTCCGGTTGTAGATGACGATAACCAATGTAAGGATGGTGAGGCATTTTTTGAGGTTTCAATATTAATCAGATCGCCGTTTTTTAAAATAGTTTGAAGTGTAGCTTGATTCCCATTAATAGTGCAACCAATGGCACTGTTTCCTATCTTTGTATGAACTGCGTAAGCAAAATCTATCGGAGTAGCCTTTTTAGGTAATTTTATCACTGCTCCTTTCGGGGTAAAGCAAAATACATTTTCTTGAAACATTTGTAATTTTGTGAATTCGTAGTAATGTTCAGGACTAGTTCCAGCTTCAATTATCTCGACCAAATCTCTTAACCAATCATACTCTTTCCAAGATAACTCTGAAAATTTTTCAGAGGATTTGTATTTCCAATGAGAAGCTATTCCTCTTTGCGCAAATTCATGCATATCATGTGTTCTTATCTGAATCTCTATTCTATTTTTCTTTGGACCGATAACAGCTGTATGAATAGACTTATATTGGTTTATTTTTGGTGTTGATATATAGTCTTTAAATTTACCAGGAATAGTCGGAAATCTACTATGAAAAATTCCTAAAGTTTTATAACAATCATCAACATTTTTAACTATTACTCTAAAACCTATAATGTCTGTGAGTTGTTCTAACGATATTTTCTTACTTTGGATTTTCCTCCAAATAGAAAATGGAGTTTTCTCCCTCCCAGTAATTGTTGCTGTAATTCCATTATTTTTTAAAATTTCAATCAATTCTTGAGAAATGATCTTGAAGGTATCTTCTGTATTATTTTTTATAAAATTAAGTCTCTCAAGTATCAAGTCCCTCGCTGGTTTATTTAAAACAGAAAAAGAAAGATCTTCTAATTCATCTCGAATTCTATTCATTCCCATACGATCGGCTAATGGAGCATAGATTTCCATTGTCTCTTTAGCTTTTCTAATTATTTTATCTTTATCTTTAACAAATTGAATTGTTCTCATATTATGTAGTCTGTCAGCTAGTTTTACAAGTAAGACTCTAATGTCTTTTGAAGTAGCTAAAATTAATTTTCTAAAGTTTTCAGCCTTTGAGTCTTCAGACGCTTTATCCTCTAGAGCAGAAATTTTTGTCACTCCTTCAACTAGATTTGCAACTTCATCTCCGAATTCTTTTTTTACTGTCTCATAAGTTACATTTGTATCTTCAATAGTGTCATGTAATAAACCAGTAGTAATTGTAGCACTATCTAACTTTAACTCAGTTAATATTTTTGCAACTGCAACAGGATGTATTATATAAGGTACACCTTCATCTCTTTTTTGATTTTGATGGGCCTCGAGTGCAAAACTATATGCTTTATTTAATGATTCTGAATTTAAAAATTTATTGTATGATTTGATTTGATCAATTAATTCATTGTTATTAATCATAACTTAATATTAACATTTTTATTTAATCTTGTAATCTCTATCCTAGATCTTTGATCGAGCTTATTTATTAAAAATTGCGCATTTTTCTTTAATATTGGATGTGACCAATTAGGATCAATTTCTAAAATTGGATATAAAACAAAATTTCTCAAATGAGCTCTCGCATGAGGTAAATTCAAATTCATTGAGTCTTTTACGACACCTTTAAAATCAATAATATCAATATCTATAACTCTTGGTTCATTTTTTTTTGTTTTTATTCTGCCTATCTTCTTTTCGATTAAATTGATAATTTTTAAAAGTTTATAACAATCATTTTCAAAATTTGATAAAAGACCGACATTTAAAAACTTAGGTAAATTTTTATTTGGATAAGACGGAGACTCATAAAAGTTTGAAAATTTATAAATTTTCACTTTTGAGTTAATTAATAAATTTATTGCTATAAAGATATTATCAAATTTCGAGCCATATTTTGAATTCAAGTTAGATCCAATATTCAAGTGTATCATTTATTATTCTTGCTTAATAATTTTGCTTTCTCTCGATTCCAATCCCTAGTTTTTTTTACTAGCCTTTTATCATATAATTTTTTTCCTTTTGCTACAGCAATTTCAACCTTTACCTTGCCTTTAATAAAATACATTTTTGTAGGAATAATTGTTAATCCATCTTGATTAATTTTCCCTATTAATTTGTTTATTTCTTTTCTTTTTAAAAGAAGTTTTCTATTGCCTTTTGGATCATGGTTATTATAAGACGACTGTCTATAAAGAGGTATATGTGAATTAATTAAAAACAACTCTCCTTTATTATCTACTGCATAAGCATCAGCGATACTTCCCTTACCATCTCTTAAAGATTTTACCTCTGAGCCTTTAAGTGAAATTCCTGCTTCGATAATTTCTAGAAAAAAATAATTAAAACTGGCTTTTCTATTTAAACAAATAATTTTCTTTCCGGGAACTAGATTCTGTTTCATTAAAGTAATTTAGCTACTTTAAGAGCATCTGAAATTTTAACTTTTGTTTCTTCTCTAACTTGGACTAATGGTAATCTTACATGAGGACTGCACATCCCGAGCAAAGAAGCTGCATATTTGACTGGAGATGGATTGCTTTCAATAAATAATGAAGAATGCAAAGGTTGTAATAATCTATCTAACTTTTCGGCTTGGTCAAGATTATTAACGCAAGCATTTTGAAAATCTGATGATAGTTTAGCTGCTATATTTGCAGTAACACCTATGGCTCCTACTCCACCTCTCTTATTAAATTCAAATGCATTGTCATCATTTCCTGTTAACTGAATAAAATCTTTCCCCATTGATTTCAATTGTTTGTCTACTCTACTTAAATCACCAGTCGCATCTTTTACTCCAGCAATATTTTTAAGTTCGTAAAGTTTTGTCATTGTCTCAACAGACATATCAATTACTGACCTGGAAGGTATATTATAAATTATTATTGGTATTCCTACACTATCATTAATTTTTTTATAATGTTGATACAATCCTTCTTGAGTTGGTTTGTTATAATAGGGAGTTACTACTAACAATGCATCTGACCCTGACTTCTCAGCAAATTTTGATAAACTCACAGCTTCATCAGTAGAGTTAGAACCAGTGCCTGCTACTATAGGGATTTTACCCTTACATTCCTTTACAGCAATTTCTATGATTTTTTTGTGTTCGTTATGAGATAAAGTTGGGGACTCGCCAGTTGTTCCTCCAGGAACAATACCATTAGTTCCATTCTTAAGGTGATAATTAATTAATTTTCTGTAAGTGTTTTCGTCAAGATTATCATCTTTAAAAGGGGTTATTAATGCAACAATTGATCCTTTAAGCATAAAACAATATAAGGTAGATATTCTTAAACTT
>MDTD01197483.1_pt1 | contig 12759 bp, 12 predicted proteins | sample 811221 | NCBI WGS metagenome assembly MDTD01 (sample SAMN05326646, study PRJNA326480) | marine metagenome | isolation source: seawater | place: Pacific Ocean: South West | collected 2011 | reverse complement strand
GGCGGGAGGCCTGGGCGGCCAGGATGCTCAGACCGAGGGCGATCAGCAGCACCACGAGGATCAGGCGCCTGGCTCCCTGGCTTTGGATCAGATGGCTGAGTCTCACGCTCCCGGTACTCCGTTACCGCTGCCGGGAGCATGGTACGGGGGAATCGGGTGTGGTTCTCAGGCTTCGGATTTGTCGCGGGTGATCTGGGCGTAGGCGTTGTGGGAGTGGATGGACTCGAAGTTCTCGGAGTCGATCTCGTACCACGTGATGCGGTCCTCGGCGTCGAGCGCGAGGGCGAGGTCGCGGATGATGTCCTCGACGAACTTGGGGTTGTCGTAGGCGGCCTCGGTGACGTACTTCTCGTCGGGGCGCTTGAGCACCGCGTAGACGGGGGAGCTGGCGGCGTTCTCGAGGATTTCGACGAGGTCCTCGATCCAGAGGGTGCCCTCGAACTTGACGCGGGCGGCGATGCGGCAGCGCTGGTTGTGGGCGCCGTACTCGGAGATCTCCTTCGAGCAGGGGCAGAGGCTGGTTGCGGGCGCGGCGACACCGATGATGAAGCTCGAGGTGGCGCCGGGGACGCCGCTCTCGCACTCGAAGGTGACCTCGTAGTCCATGAGGCCCTTCATGCCGGTGACGGGGGCGGGCTTGCTGATGAAGTAGGTGAACGAAGCCTCGAAGTGGGCGGTCTCGGCGTTGAGGCGATCGCGGATGGCTGCGGTGACCTCGGGGATGCGGTCGGGCGTGAGCGGCTGTTGGTGGTGCTCGTTGAGGACTTCGAGGAACCGGCTCATGTGCGTGCCCTTCTGGTGATGCGGGAGGGCGACGTACATGTTGATGCGTGCGACGGTTTGCTGGGCGCTGCCGTCGCGGGTCTTGAGGAGCATGGGGTAGGTGACGTTTTTAACGCCGACCTTATCGATGGCGACCTGTCTCTGGTCCTGGAGACCTTGAACATCGACGATTTTGTCGGCTTTGGGTGCGCTTGGCATTGTGGTCATTCTCGTCCTCAGAAGAAGCGGCTTGTTCGCCGACATGGTGAGCGTCTTTGGGGACCAATCACCCAAGACGCCGGCATGTTCCCGGATTCGCCCGGGCTTGCTCGTTGGATGCTAGGCAGCGGGGTTCTGGGGCCCGGAATGCGGGTCTGATTGCGGTGCTGATCGGGGGCCCGACTCGGATCCTCGCGTTTGCTGGACGACGTTGTCTGTCCAGGCGAGGCCGATGGGGATGCCCGTGAGCGCGCCGGCGGCCCAATCGAGGGGCAGGAGCCAGCCGAGCCGGAAGAGGGAGCGGTCGAAGACGTCGGCGACGACATCCCCCGCGATGGCGTGGGTGGCGAGTGGGCCGAGGATCGCCAGGGCGGCGGGGATGGCAGCGGCGGTCCAGCCGGGCAGGCGGAGGAAGACGAGACGTGCGGTGGCGGCTCCGACGAGCCCGGCGACGAAGGCGGCGCCGATCGTCTGGCCTTTGAGTGGTTCGACCGCCAGAAGCCACGCGGCGACGGCGCTCATGGCCAGACCCACGGTGAGGGAGATGGCGATGGCGCTCGCGCCGCCCTCGGACTCGGGATCGGGCTCGCTGATGGAGTACCGCCGGACGATGTAGAGCACGCCGGCGAGCAGGAGCATGACGAAGAGGCCCTCGATGACGAGGCCGGGCATGGGCGAGACGCGGGAGACGAGGACGATCTCGTCGAGCCGACCCGAGAGCCATGCGGCCCAGGAGAGGGTGAGGCCTGCGCAGGCGAGGCCGACGTTGAGGCCCGCGGCTTTGCTGCCGATACCCCCGGCGACGGCGGCGACCCCGAAGGCCGCGATGCCTGCGATGAGGCCCGCGATGGGGCTCTGTCCGATCAGGAGCGTGGCTTGCGTGCCGCCGTCGACGCCGCGGAGTGCGCCCACGAAGAGCCCGGCGATCGGGCCGAGGGCCGCGAAGGCGAGAGCGAGCGCAAGAAGACCACGGAAGAAACGGGGCATCGGTGGATCATCGGCAGATTGGGGCGGGCGGACAACAGGAAGTGGGGATTGAGTTCACACAGATTGAGGGGGGAGGTGGAGTGTGAGAAGAGGAGAGGAGAGGAGAGGAGAGGAGCACGGCTGGCACAGCCGTGGCACGGAGGAGGAGGAAAGAAGACCCCTCACCCCGAGGGGAGAGGGAGGGAAGAAAACCCCTCACCCCGGCCCTCTCCCCAAAGGGGAGAGGGAGGACATTTAGACCTTCACCCGGCTCGCTTTGCTCGGCACCCTCTCCCACGGGGCGCGGGAGAGGGAGGAGAAAGTTACCGCGTCAGGGCCATGAGGCGGGCGATGCGGTCGGCGACTGGGGGGTGTGAGCTGAACATGGATTTCACGCTCTGGTGCGACTTGCGCATTTTGCGGAGCGGGTTGACGATGAACATGTGGGCCGTGCCTCGGTTGGCGAGGTCGACGAGAGGTTCTTCGTCGCCGGCGAGTTTGGAGAGGGCGCTTGCGAGTCCTTCGGGGTTGCGAGTGAGTTCGACGGCCCCTGCGTCGGCGAGGTATTCGCGCTGGCGGGAGTAGGCCATCTGGATGAACTTGGCGAGGATCGGCGCGACGATGGAGAGGACGACGGCCAGCAGGATCATGATGAGGACAGCGGCCCCGCCGCCCTTGTCGCTGGATCGGCGCGAGCGCATGCCGCCGTGGAACGCGATGCGGAGGAAGATGTCGCAGGCCATGACGATGAGTCCGACCATGGTGGCCATGAGGAGGCTGAAACGGATGTCGTAGTGTCGGATGTGCGCGATTTCGTGGGCGATGACGCCCTGGAGTTCGTCGCGGTTGAGTTTGGCGCGGAGGCCGGTTGTGATGGCGACGACGCCGTGCTCCGGGTCACGTCCGGTGGCGAATGCGTTGAGCGCGGATTCGGGGATGAGGTAGACCTTTGGCATGGGGATGCCGGCGGCGAGGCGCATCTCGTCGACGACGTTGAAGAGCTCGGCGTCGAGTTCGGGTGTGATCTCCTTGGCGTGGACCATGCGGAGGATGGCGTTGGCGCCCTGGAAGTAGCTCCAGACGGAGCCGAGGACGCCGACGACGAGTGCGACGCCCGCGCCGAGGATGATGGACGGGATGTAGAAGGCGAGTGTGCCAGGGTCATCGTTGGCGCCGGCGCCGGAGTAGCCGCCGATGACGGCTCCGATGATCGCGCCGAGCCCGACGCCGAGGGCGATCATGCCGAGCATGAGCAGGAAGCTGTCTCGTTTGTTCTTGCGGATGAGGTCGATGTAGGTCGTGGTGCCGGGATAGGCCTTGATTTTCTCGCGGACCTGTTCGTGGAGCGTGGATGCGTCTCTGCGCACGGGACGCCCCCGCCCGCGGTTTGGTTCGGGCGAGGGCGAGGGTCTCGGGTGTGTGGGTCGCTTGCTCATACGTCTGGAGCGGCTGGGTTAGAAGCTGACCTTGGGGGCTTCGCGTGCTGCGGGCTCGGTAACCTCGAAGTAGTCGCGTTTGGCGAAGTTGAAGACGCCGGCGACGATGTTGACGGGGAAGCTCTGTCGGGCTTCCTCGTAGCGGCCGACGGTGTCGTTGTAGTGCTGGCGGGCGAAGCCGATTTTGTTTTCGGTGCTGGAGAGTTCTTCCTGGAGCGAGAGGAAGTTGGTGTTGGCCTTGAGATCGGGGTATGCCTCGGCGACGGCGATGAGTCGGCCAAGGGCCTGTGTGAGCATGCCCTCAGCCATACCCATTTCCTTGGCGCCGGAATTGGAGGCGTCGTGGACGGAGACGGCCTTGGCTCTTGCGGAGATGACGGCGTCGAGGGTTTCTTTCTCGTGCGAGGCGTAGCCCTTGACGGTTTCGACGAGGTTCGGGATGAGGTCGTATCGGCGCTTGAGCTGGACGTCGATCTGTGACCAACCGTTGTCCGCGTCGACGCGGAGGCGGACGAGTTTGTTGTATGCGGCGATGAGCCAGAGTGCGACGACGACGACGACGGCCGCGAAGACTCCGAAGAAGATGAGCCACTCCATCGATAAACCTCCCCGCCCCGAGCGTGGGGCTTGTTTCGAGCGTGTCGGCCAGGCCGACGGATGATGGTATCCGACTGGCGGAGAAGGCTCCGATGGCTCTGTATTTCCCCGCTTGAAGGGTTGTTGGGAGTTTGGGCGTTCCGGTTCCGCGCGGGTGGGCGTGGTAGCATGGATCACCGGAACGAGGAGGCACGGACATGGCCAGTGCGGAGATGCGAGAGTCGAACGGTCTGCCTGAGCGTGATTTTGCGCGGCCGTTTCGGCTGACGGCTGGGGATCTGATCTCGGATCTGCTGTGGCCCAAGCTGTTCCGCGTGCCGAGGCTTGCGATCCAGCCGAGCCGGGTGATGCTGGCGGTGCTGCTGATTCTGCTGGTGGGTCTGATCGACCAGACGCTGGCGGGGATCACGCCTGCCGAAGACGAGCCGGTGGTCATCATGCTGGGTGAGCGCGTGGGCGCGGGGTTGTCGCGGGCGAGCGAGGATGTGGTGTCGCTTCGGGTCGGTGACGCGATCATGACGGCGTGGAACGGGGCGTGGTTTGGAATCACGCAGACATTCAACGATGCGCCGTGGCGGGCGTCGGCAGTGCTGCCTGTTTCGTTCCTGATTTACATCTTCTTTGCGGTGGGCATCTCGCGGATGGCCGTCGATGACTTTGCACGGGGCAAGAAGCTGGGCTGGACGGAGGGGCTGGCGTGGTCGCTGCGCGGGTTCTGGGCTTCGCTGGTAGCGCACCTGGTTCCGATTGTGGTGATCGTGATCCTCGGGGCGGTGTTGGTTGTTGGCGGGTATGCGCTCCTGGCTGTGCCGTTCCTGAACATCATCGGGGCCGTCTTTACGGTGATCGGCATCCTGATCTCGCTGGTGGCGGTGCTGATGATCGTGGGCCTGCTGCTCGGCGGGCCGATGATGGCGGCCGGGATCGCGGCCGAGGGTTTCGACGGCATCGAGTCGATGCAGCGGATTTACAGCTACGTGTACACACGGCCTGCGCGGCTGGCGATTTATTTGATCATCCTGTTCGCGCAGTTCGTGGTGGTCAGTTCGATCGCGGTGACACTGGCGATCGCGACGAGCTCGCTGACGAGCTGGGGCGCGGGGCTGATCTTTGACTGGACGGGGAACGCGGACGGTATGGCGGTCGCGGCGGGCGCGGTGACCGAGGACATGGGCTGGTCGGGCAAGGCGGCCAGTTCGATCGTCGAGACGGTGCTGAAGCTGCCCGGGCTGATCGCGGCGGGGTTCCTGCTGAGCTACTGGATCAGCGGTTGGAGTGTGCAGTATTTGTTGCTTCGGAACGCCGCCGACGGACAGGACGTGACGGATATCTACGTGCCGGGCGAGATGGAGGCGCGTGTGGAGCAGGCGCTTGCGGCCCGTGCTGCAGGGATCGAGATCGATCAGGCCTCGGGTGCGTCGGCTGGCGAGTCGGACGACGACTGATTGACGATGTCATCGGGGATGGGGAGCAGGTCCTGCTGGGTGAGCTGGCCCGGGAGGTCGTTGAGCGTGCGCGCGTGGTCGATTGTGTAGCGCCCGACTTGTGTGCGGATGAGGCCGTCGAGCATGCCGCCGGTGTTGAGCTGTTCGCCGATATCGCGTGCCAGTGAGCGGATGTAGGTGCCTTTGGCGCAGGCGATGTCGAGTGTGAGGATGGGCCAGGTGTACTCGAGGATGTTGATGGCGTCGATGGTGATCGGTCGCGGCTCGAGGACGGGGAGATCGGCCTCGGTCTCGGACTTACGTGCGAGGTCGTAGGCACGGCGGCCGGCGATTTTCATGGCGCTGTAGGCGGGCGGTCGCTGCATGATGGTGCCGACGAACTGTGGCAAGACGGCTTCGATCGCGGCGCGGGTGGCGGGCTGGCAGTCGGCGGGCGCTACGGGGCCTTCGCGGTCGTCGGTGCGCGAGGTGGCTGAGAGATCGACGCGCGCGGTGTAGCGCTTGCGCCCGGCCATGAAGCGATCCTGGAGACGGGTGGCCTTGCCGACAAGGACAACGAGCACACCGGTGGCGAGCGGGTCGAGCGTGCCGGCGTGGCCGACCTTGATGCGTTTGGGGGCGCCGGCGCTACGGAGTCGTGCACGGACGTTGGCGCAGACGTGCATGGACGTTTTGCCGAGGGGCTTGTCGATGATGAGCAGGCCTGTGGGTGATGGGTTGTCTTGGGTGCTGCTCATGGTGCGTGCTCGATGATATCGACGGTGATGTTTTTGCCGCGGGCGAATTGGAGTCCGGTGACGGAATCGACGACGCGGATGTTGGGTGCGTCGGGTTCGAGCAAGCCGTGCCTGGCGAGGAGGATGCCCGACGGGTTCTGCTGGAGCCACGCGAGGGCATCGTCTTTGTTCAGCTTGATGAGTGTGCCCCGCGTGAGGTAGAGGAGGCTGTCTTCGGTGTAGCCGGTGGCGGCGAGTGGTTGGTCGGCGAGGTTGAGTTCATTGAGTCGTTCGATGATCGCGGGCGAGAAGGAGGTCAGGCGGGGCAGAACGAGTGCGTGGGTGAGGACGGCCATGATCGGGACGGCGACGAGCGCGGTGCTAATGCCCCGCAGCGCGAGGCCCTTCCAGAGCGCGAAGGTGGCGAGGATGGTGATAGCGATCACGGCGAGGGCGAGCGGCGCGGCTTGCCAGAGGGGTGGGAGCAGGTCGTTTGTCATGAACGAGCCGACCAGTAGCGCGGCCGGGACGAGCACCCCCACTGCTGCGAAGCCGACGATGCTGAGTCGGGCGGGCCAGCGAGTGAGGAGCGGCGAGCCGGAGAGTGCGGCTCGTGCGCCGAGGAGCGTGAGCGCGGGGAAGACGGGGAGTGTGTAGTGCGGGAGTTTGGTTGAGTAGATCTCGAAGAAGATCCAGGTGGGCAGGAGCCAGCAGAGGAGGAAGAGCTCTGCGGGGCGGTGGGTGGTGCGGTCTTTCCAGCGGTCGCGTTTCGGGCCGAGGGTCATGGCGCGGCGTGCCCCCCACCACACGGCGAAGATCGCCAGTGCTCCTGCGGGCCAGAGCATGGCGGCTGCGGTGAGGAAGTAGTACCCGGGCGGGCCGGCGTGTCCTTCTTTGGCGCTGGCACCTCGGGCGATGACTTCGTCGTGCAGGATGGCGGTGTAGTTGTTGAAGCCGACGTGATTGGCTACGGCGAGCACCCACGGGGCGACGAGGGCGGCGATGACGAGGATGCCGAGCAACGGCTTGGCGGCTCGCCAGGCGTACCAGCGGCCTTGCGCGATGCAGAAAGCGGCGAGTGTGAGCAGGACGACCATGGGCGTGAGGCCCTTGGTGAGGACGCCCAGGCCCACGACGATCCAGAGGATGAGCCATCGCCACCAGCGGACGGGTGTGTTGTGGTGCGCGCGGCGGATGATGTTCCAGAGCAGGGCCATGGCCCAGGTGGTCAGGCCGAGGAGGAGTTGGTCGGAGCGTGTCTGGTGCGCGTCGAAGACGACGGCGGTGCATGTTGCGAGCAGCAGGCCCGCGAGGAAGGCGGCGCGTGGGTCGAACATGCGCCGGCCCATCCACCAGGTGGCGAGCGCGGCTGCGATCGCACCCAGGACGGAGGGGATTCGGTACATCCAGATGGCGTCTCGCAGTGGATCGCCGCGGGTGAAGATGTATGTGGAGAGTGACTGTGCCCAGTAGATGAGTGGTGGTTTGTTGAGTCGGGGGCGGTGCTGGAGCATGGGGACGGCGAGGCCGCCGGCGTGGAGTGATGAGTTCTGCGAAGATTGCGGCAGGGCCACCGACTCGAGCATCTGGCGGCTAGCCTGTGCGAAGCGCGCTTCGTCGCGGTCGATGGGCGGCGTGCTGAAGAGGCCGGGCAGGTAGCAGACGAGGCAGACGGCAACAAGCAATGTGGCCTGGATCCACGGCGAAGGGAGCGGAACACGGGGTGTCTTCACAGCCGGCTCCAACCGATGAGGGACCGAACGAGGCGATGGATGCTTCGGCGGCTGCACCCGACCTGTCGCGGAATGATGGCCATCGACGGGGTGATCATAAGCGTGAGGTGGAAACGCCGGGTCTAGGCGGGCTGAAGGCTCGGCGTTCGCTCTGGAAAGTGCTTCTCGTGCGCGCGGGGTGGCTGCTGGTGGTCGCGGCGTTGGTCCCGATGGACGGCGCGATCCGCGAGCCGGTGCAGCGGGTGCACGAGTCGCTCGGGGGCGATATCCGTCGTGAGCTGCGGGCGTATTCGCAGTTCGGCGGGCTGACTTCGGTGGTGCTGATCGGGCTGGTGATTGTGCTGCTCGATCGGGCCAAGAGTGCGCGGCTCTGGGATCTGGTGCTTTCGATGGCGTCGGCGTCGCTGGTGACGACAGCGCTCAAGATCCTGATCGGTCGGACGCGTCCCCGGTTCGAGACGCCCGAGCACTTCCTGGGTTTCTGGGATTCGATGCCGACGTCGATGGATGCGGAGCCGATTTACTCGTGGCAGCTCTGGGCGAAGGCGCCGGCGGAGTTCTGGTCGATGCCCTCCGGGCACAGCTCTGCGGCGTTTGCGCTTGCGACGTTTCTTGCGCTCACGTATCCACGGATTCGTTGGGTGGTGTTCGGGGTGGCGGCGGTGGTTCCGATATCGAGGCTGACGGCGGATGCGCACTGGGCGGCGGATGTGGTGCTGGGTTCGTGCATCGGGGCTTGGGTGGCCTCGGCGGTGACTCGGCGGGGTCTTGGTCGGCGTCTGGCGGGGCGAGTCGGGTTGCTGAGGGCGGGGCCGGCAGCGGGCGGCTAGTATTGCCGCACACGATCCGGAGCGGTGGCCGAGCGGTTGAAGGCGCACGATTGGAATTCGTGTGGGGGTGCAAGCCCCTCGTGGGTTCGAATCCCACCCGCTCCGCTTTTTTCATTCCCAACTACCCGAATGGTCCGAGCGAGCCGCACGGCGCGAAGCCGCGGGTGTGGGTGTTTTGCTGAGCGTTTATTGCGGCCGGAGCGTCAGTGAGTGCCCGAGCCGGTTCGGCTGCTGCCGAATCGGAGGATCTGGCAGGCCCAGGTCAGCCCGGCGCCGAACGCGACGAGCATGATGAACTGTCCTTCCTTGAATTGTCCGGTGACGCGGGCGCGGTCGAGTGCGATGGGGACACTTGCGGCCGAGGTGTTGCCTGTCTCGGCGACGTCGATGACGACGTTCGGGACGGCGATGCCGATCTGTTCGCCCACGGCGGTGAGGATGCGTTCGTTGGCCTGGTGCGGGATGACCCAGGAGATATCGGAGGCGCTGAGTCCGGTCGCGGCGAGGGCGTCGTTTGCGGCCTGGACCATCCGGCGGACGGCTTGCTTGAAGACGCGTCCGCCGTCGAGTTGCAGGTAGTGCTGGTGGGTCGCGATGGTGTCGTTGGTGGCCGGGTGTCGGCTGCCGCCGGCGGGGATGCTGATGAGATCGGCCTGGGAGCCATCGCTTCCGATGCCGGAGTAGATGAGTTCCATCTGGCCTTGCTGTGCGAGGACGCAGGCGCCGGCGCCGTCGCCGAAGAGCACACAGGTTCGGCGGTCGCTGTAGTCGGTGACACGCGTGAGTGTTTCGGAGCCGACGAGCAGGACGTGCTTGGCGGTCTGTGCGCGGATGAAGGCGTCGGCGGTGTGCAAGCCGTAGAGGAAGCCCGAGCAGCCTGCGTTGAGGTCCATCGCGCCGGCGTTCTGGGCACCCAGCGCATCCTGGACGATGCTTGCCGACGCCGGGACGGGGGCATCGGGTGTCGCGGTGGCCAGAAGGATCATGTCGATCGCGTCGGCTTCGAGCTCTGCGTCGGCGAGAGCGCGGCGTGCGGCCTCGATCGCCAGATCGCTTGTGGCCTCAGTCGCGGCGGCGCGGTGCCTGCTCTGGATGCCGGTGCGGCTGGTGATCCAGTCGTCGCTCGTTTCGACAAGGGATTCCAGGTCTCTGTTGGAGATGGTTTCAACCGGAAGATAGTGACCGAGCCCGGCGATAGAGGAACGCCCAATGCGCTGACCGGACTGCGGTGTACCGCTGTGCGTGCTCATGTGAGAGAGGCCTCTTAGGTGGACCCGGTTTGGACGGATCGATCCGGGTCTCGTTCCGACTTACCCGGGGGATGATAGACACAGGCCCATCCTTGGCAGGCGCGGGTGTGGGGTTTCATGTGATTCCAACTCATGCGTGCTCGAGTGCGAGGTTCCGTGGCGGAAACCGCATTCATGTATGCTTGGCCCAAACTCACGTGGGGGTGTATACACATGGACAAGATTTCTCGGCGAACCTTTCTCGGGGCATCGGCGGCGATTGGGGCGGGAGCGGTTGCGTTCCCGGCGCTGGGCCTGACTGGACGGGACACGCGGCTTCGCGTGCTCTCGATCGGCGTGGTCGGGACGATCGGGGGGACCGATCGCCGGATCATCGGCGAGCACCCGGGCGCGGAGATCGTCGGGCTCTGTGATGTGGACTCGGCGGCGCTGGCGCAGGCGAGCCAGGATCATCCGGAGGCGTTTACCTGCGCCGATTACCGGGAGGCTTTCGACAGGCACGGCGACAAATTTGACGGGGTGATCGTTGCCACGCCCGACCACTCGCACTGCGCGATCATGACGATGGCGCTGGCGCGGAACAAGCATGTGTACGGGCAGAAGCCGCTGGTGCAGCAGCTCGAGGAGTTGACGATCCTGAACAACGCCGTGCGCGCAAGACCGGATCTGGTGACGCAGACGGGCGCGCAGCGGATCGAGTCTGCGGAGAGGCGGGCGGCGTACGACATCCTCAAGAGCGGCGCGCTTGGGAAGGTGATCGAGATGCATGTCTCGTACGGGAACGGGGCGCTGGCGGGCGGGTATTACTTCGCCGACGGGACGCTGGGCGATCCGATCCAGCCGCCTGAGGGGTTTGACTACGACCTTTGGCTGAATGGAGCGGAGCACGAGCCGTGCAGGCCCCAGATGGTCCGGCGGCAGTGGCGGAGCTGGTGGAACTACGGCGGCGGGCAGATCACGGATTGGGTGGTGCATCTGACGGACGTGCTTTTCTACGCGTTCCCGGAGCTGACGAGCCCGGCGCGTGTCTGCACGCGCACGCCCTCGCGAGATGTGACGCACTTCCACGCGGACCGTGTTTCATCGACGCTGACGTATGAGGTGAGCGGCGAGCGGTTCGCGAATACGACGTGCAATATGTACTTCTACGACACCGGTCTCAAGCCGGACCGTGCGCAGCTAGGGATCGGCGAGGGGGACTGGCCCGGCGACATTTTCACGGTAGTCGTGTGCGAGGGCGGGACGCTCGTGCTGGGGCCGAGCGGGCCGATCGAGGTCTGGCGTGAGGGCCGGATGACACCCGGGCTCGAGATGCCGGGCTTGCCGGCGTACAAGACATTCAATCACTGGCACGCGTGGGTGGACAAGTCTCTCGGCAAGGAGACTCCGCATCTCTGGGCGCCGTTTGGCGATTGCATCCGGTGCACCGAGGCGGGGCTGCTTGCGGTGAAGGCGGCGAAGTATCCGGGGCAGGTGCTGGAGTGGGATCGCGGTTCTTTGTCGTTTCAGAATCACGACGAGGCGACACGGACGATTATCCGGCGCTCGTACCGCAAGGGGTTCGAGCCGGTCCGGCTCTGAGTATCGCATGCGCCGTGTTCGGGTATAGGTCTTGTCTTGCGATCAGCCGTGCGTTTCGATCGCTGGTGGCATGGAAACCGAGTCGGCGTACTCGATGGCTTCTTTGAGCAGCACGCACAGCTCGGAAGAATGAAACGGTTTCTGCAGTACCTCGTGCGCTCCGACCCGGAGCGCTGTTTGCTTGACGGTCTCGCTCGAATCTCCGGTCATGTAGATGACGGGGATGCGCCAGCCGGTCGCTGTGCGCAGTCTGCTCTGGATGCTGAACCCATCGCCGGCGGGCAGATTCACATCGATGACCAGTGCGTCGGGGTGCTCTCTGCAAGCGGTTGCGAGGCCCTGGTAGGCGTCCTGTGCCTGCAGAACGCGAAAGCCCTGCAACTCGAGCGCGATCCCCATGGCTTGCAGCAGGCGTGTGTCGTCATCAATGATCAGCACGGTGTTCATATGATCTCTCCATCCACTCCGTGAATTCCGAGAGTGCACTTGGGTTCGATGCACTGCTCATTGCGGTTGACTGTCGTGTGCAGCATGTCGCTCGCGGCTCGGACGAGTTCGCCGCTTTCGAATGGCTTCTCGATGACCGTTGCCGCTTGCTCGGCCAGCCAGTCTTCGTTGAGCTGGGCCGAGAAGCCCGTGATCACAATGACCGGTGCGTTGCAGATTCTGCGGAAGGTCTCGACGAGCGAGACGCCGTCGCCGCAGGGCATATTGAGATCGGTGATGAGCAGATCGACGTCGAGGTGCTTCAACTCGGCGAGGGCCTGTGTGCCGCTGTGCGCCGAGATGCATCTCATACCGGCGGCTTGGAGACGGAAGGCAAGCGCCGAGAGCAGGCCGTCGTCGTTATCAACGAGGAGAACCGTTGGTTTCAATGCGATCATGCGTGTCCTCCGACTGGGCGTTGGTGTCGACCGTTTTTGAGACATGTCTCGATCACGCCGAGGACGTCGGCGCTTTCGTAGGGCTTGGAGATGAAGGCTCTGCCTCCGACATCCATCGCGCGAGCGCGGGCGGAGTCCTGGACGTTTGCGGAGAGGAAGACGACCGGTGTTTCCTCGAGTCCGGGCATCCGCCGGATTCTTGAACAGGTGTCGTAGCCGTCGATGTCGGGCATTCTGATGTCGAGGACGATGACATCGGGTTTGTGCAGGCAGGCGGCTTCGACGCCGGCGAGGCCGTTGATCGCGTGGTAGACGGTGTATCCCGACGCTTCGAGCCGGG
>MDTD01096337.1_pt1 | contig 12760 bp, 8 predicted proteins | sample 811221 | NCBI WGS metagenome assembly MDTD01 (sample SAMN05326646, study PRJNA326480) | marine metagenome | isolation source: seawater | place: Pacific Ocean: South West | collected 2011 | reverse complement strand
TCTGCGAAGCCAGCGCCAGCGACCAGGCGCCGACCGCGCCGCGCGGCGAGTCGTTCTCGCCATCGGCGATGAACCACTTCATGAACTTGGGCAGCTGGTTGGGCACGACGCTGGTCGTCCCCCAGCTGCGAATCCAGCGGCTCTGAAGATCGTTGGCGCGGTTCTCGTCCCAGGCGTCGCCGGCGTTGGCGTTGGACTGCCCGTTGACCAGGAAGACGTCGCCGCAGCAGAGGTACTGGGCCAGTCCGACCTGCTGCTGCGCCCCATTGCCGATTAGCTGCAGCTCGACCTGGTAATCGATCAGGCCGGCGATGAGCGGCACCTGGAAAGCGAAGGGTGCCTCGCCGTTCGTGTACTGGAGCGGGGCAGTCTGCTCGTGGGTCTGCACGCCGTCGGCGAGCAGCACGACGCGCGCGCGGTCCCAGCCGGCCTCGGTCACGCGTCCGGCCACGGCGGCCAGGGCCTGGTCCTGCGCATCGCGCGGGTAAAGCTGACCGTCAGCCGGGAAGGTATCGAACGCGACCTGCGCGGGGGCGATTGCGGCGGTCAGGCCGAGGGCGAGCAGAGAAAGACAGGAGGGGATGAGGGTGCGCATGGAGGAAGGCCGAGCCGGGCGGATCTAGTGGACGGCGCCCACGGAGTCACGGTTTCCAACTATTCTGGATTCCTATGTTTGCCGCCCTCATTCTCCTTCCCCTTGCCCAGCAGGAGCCGCTGCTTGAACAGCGTTGGGAGTTTCCGCTGCTCGGGCGGAGCGTCGTGGAGCAGCGTTGGCTCGACCCCGAGGTGGGCTTGGTGCGTCGTCGCGCGCTCGACCAGCATGGGATGGAGGTGGACGTGGATCAGCTCCGTCGGACCGAGCATCGGCTGCGGCAGGAGCAGAACGGCAAGCTGGCCCCGGAGCTGCTCGATCAGCTGGCGCAGCGCAGCGATGACGAGACCATCGAGGTGGTGTTCTGGCTGCAGTGCGAGGACGCCCCCGACTGGCGCGCGATCCTTAATGCGGGGGTGGCCGGCGGAGCGGGCGTCGAGCAGGCGCGCCGCGACGCCCGCGATGCCGCGGAGGCCTGGTTCGCCGCGCGCACCGCGGACTTCGCCCAGCATTGCCGGGAGCAGGGCTGGAACGTGACCCAACTGCTCGCCGCCTGGCCGGTGGTCTACGTCGAGCTTCCGGTGGGCGAGGTGCGGCGCGCGGCCGGGCACGCCTTGGTCGACGAGGCCTACTACTGTTTCCCCGAGGTGTACACCGAGCAGGAGCACGCGCAGGGCACGCTGCGCACCCCGCTGGTCTGGGCATCGGGCCTGACGGCGGCGAACTCGCCGGTGAAGACGATGGTCAACGACCCCGACCACGTCACCAAGAACAACCCCTATCTTCCGCCAGTGATCTGGATCTACGGCAACGGCGCGGTGGGTTCGCATGCTAGCGCCTGCGCCGGCAACATCGCCATGGATGACGGCAGCCTGCGCGGCGCCGCCTATGGCTTGCCACAGATCTACAGCGCGGATGGCACCGGCGACAGCGGCGCCCCCGCAAGCTGGAACGCCGCGATCAACAACGGCATCGACTTCGGCAACTGCTCGTGGTGGAACGGCAGCAAGGGACAGATCGTCTACCTCGACCGCTACTTCGACTACACCATCCGCAACTTCGGCGTGATGATGTTCAAGTCGACCGGCAACCAGGGCAACTCCTCGACGCCGTACACGACGACGCCGGGCAACGGCTACAACTCGACCAACTCGGGTTCGTACAACGACAGCAATGACGCGCGCTGGGCGAACGACGCGATGGCCAGCTACAGCTCGTACTGGGACCCGGCCGAGGGCCATGAGAAGCCCGAGCTCGCCAGCCCCGGTGACGACGTCGACACCACTGGTACCTCGACTTACTACAACGGTTTTGGTGGCACTTCTTCGGCCAGTCCGCTGACTTGCGGAGTCGCCACCCTGCTGGCAACCCGCGAGCCGGCGCTGCGCGGCCAGCCGGAGGCGGTGAAGGCTATCCTGATGGCTTCGGCCTGGCATAACATCGAAGGCGACGACGTGCTCTCGGAGCGCGACGGTGCCGGCGGGGTGCATGCCTCCGCCGCCGACCGCGTGGCGCGCGACGGCAACTTCCACACCGCCATGCTGAGCGCGGCGGACTTCGCCAACGCCAACAACGCGTACGAGGTGCGCTTCGGCGCCGCGCAGGGGAATGAGGTGCGCGTCTGCGGCCTGTGGTTCTCGACCGCGAACTCCTCGTACAGCACCGATGTGCTGAACATGGATCTGGATCTGGTCATCCTCGATCCGGCGGGGAATACGGTGGCATCCAGCGCCAACGCCTCGAACCCCTTCGAGATTCTCAAGTTCACGCCGAGCAGCACGGGCCTGTACACGGCCCGCTTTGTCAGCCAGCGCTTTGACGGCAGCACGGAGCCCTTCGCGGTGGCGTGGTCGAGCAAGTACGACAGCGGTGAAGCCCGGATCGAGGTCGGCGGCGCGCCGCGGATCGGCGCGACCATCAGCTTCGACTTCGAAGCGCGCTATCGCCCCAACACCTACTATCAGGCCCACATCTCGGGCGCCGGACTGCCCAACATCGCCGTGCTGGGCGATGGCTACGCGCTGCCGATGAAGGTCGATTCCTACTGGGCGCTGACCGCGGGCCTGCCCGGCATGTCGGGCAATCTGAACGCCGCCGGCGAGGCGACCGCATCGCTGCAGATCCCCAACAGCGGCGCCCTGGTCGGCCGCACTTTCCTGGTGGCGATGTACACCAAGAGCAGCGCCGGCGACCCGACCATCCGCACCGTCAGCGAAGCAGTTCCCGTCACGGTGCTGCCGTAGCGAAGAAAGTCTGTCAGAATCAGAGCCGCTCGGGATAGATCGTCTCGAGCGGCTCTCTTATGTCGATTCTGCTTTCCAGCTTCATCCTCGCCCTCTCGTGCTCCGCCCTCGACGGCTGGCAGCATGGGGGGATCTCTCAGCAACAGGACTCGGTCACGTGGAGTGAAGAGCTCGAGTCGAGGTTTGGAATCACGCGGCTGATGATCGCGGCTGCGCAAGCCCATGACCCGGCGGAGATTCAGAAGTTGATCGCGGAGGGAGAGGATCCGAATGCGCAAGATCGCATCTCCATCTACGCATGGGTGAACTCGGATCGCGAGCCCTCGCTCGATGGCCTGTTGCGAATTGTCAGAGTTCGGGAGGAGTCCGGCGAACGCGCCCGAATGCGCGAGCGAGTGCTTGGCCACACGGCATTGCACTACGCCGCGGCATTCAATTCGAACCCAAGCATTCTTCGCGAACTACTTTCCCAAGGCGCGGACGCGAACGAGTTCCCCTTTGCAGGCCTTGACTCACTTGCATATGCCTCTGCATGGAACGATAGCGCTGAAGTGATCACGCTCCTTCAGGGCGAGGGCCTCCATGTGGATCAGATCTCAGCAATCGGAGCGGACGCACTTGAGTTGGTGGCAGCTCACCAGGATGACCCGGAGATTACTGCCGCCATGATTGAGTCTTGCCCTGATCTTGAGCCGGGTGGAGGAGGGAGAGACTGGACTCTCCTGATGCACGCGGCTTCGAGCAACCCGAATCCTGATTGTGTCGCGCTTTGGATTGGGGTAGGTGGCGAATTGAACGATACGGACCGATATGGCTGGACTCCACTCTTGCATGCTGCTGCCACAAACCCAAACCCTAGGGTCTTGCAACTGCTCTTAAGCCGCGGCTCTTCGGTTCGTGAGATGGCAGAAGAGGGGATGACTGTCGCATTGGTGGCAAGCGCGAACCAGCAGTCGGTAGAGGTTCTCAAGTTGCTCCATCAGGCCGGTGCGGATTTCGGCAGCAAGACCGCAGACGGTTGGTCGTGCTTGATGCTCGCAATGGGGGCGAACCACAGCCCAGAGGTCGTGTCCTGGCTCGCAGGCCGTGTATCGGACCCAAGAGTCAGGGCAAATAGTCATGCCTCTGCATTGTCCGCTGGGGCAGATGATTACTCCAGTTCGGTCTTCCATGCCGTGCGTCCAGCCCACGCAGAACGCTGGGTAGGGAATGGTAAGTCGCGCTTACTCGCACGGCATCAAGGCGAGCTGCTCAAGGCGTTGTTGATGGCGTACCCCGAAGTGGAGTGGAGCCGTGGCCAGCTTGGCCATGCCTTATCATGTGCATCTCGTGCAGGTGCCTTGGAAGCCATGCGCGTACTCTTGGAAGCGGGCGCCGATCCCTTTTGGTTGTACGGGGATCTCGAATCGCCAGTTTCTTATGCGGCAGCCCACAGTGATTCAGTCGAGGCTGTCCGGCTTCTCCTAGCTTATGCGGGCGAGATTCCATCGACTCCAGCGCGAGGGATCACGCCGCTTCATGCTTGGGTTAGATACTGCGAAGACTTGGAAGTCCTGACGGCGCTCTTGGATTTCGGCTTCCCTCTCGAAGCGCGTACTGAGAGAGGTGAGACCCCGCTCATGGAAGCGTCGAGTTTCGTGCGGGCTGGAGTCATTGAGGCACTGCTTGACGCAGGTGCAGATCCACATGCGAGGAGCGACGACGGAAGAACGGCACTTCACTATGCGCTTCAGCGCAATGCTTCGCCGGCCTCGGCGCTTGTTCTCATTCGGGGAGGAGCGGATCCAATGGCGCTCACTTCTGAGGGCGACTCCCCATTCCAAATGCTCTTAGGTTCTGAGAGAGTGGAGCCCGGGGAAGATCTCGAAGAGCTGCGCCGTCTCTTAGACCCATGGAGTCAGGTCATTCCTCCACGGTCGGTGCAAATGGTCGCACGAGCTTACTTCGATGATCCGCCTGATCCCGGTAGTTGGACAACCCAGTTGGAGAAGGGGGCGCGGTTTTGGCTCAACGAAGGGAGGCGTGGCGCGGAACTTCATCGCATCCGTGTCAGCGCGAGCGGCGACGTCGTCGAGGTCGAACGACGATTGTCGGTGCCAGCGATGCCGAGTCAGGTGCGATCCGCTGTGCTCCGAGCAATTGGGAAAGAGGCGAGTATCCGGGATCTTGAAGTCTCGATCGAGCGCTATCAGGTTCGGGTCCTGGTCAATGGCGAGCTTCGCGTCTTTCTCGTCACACAAGATGGCGGGTGCACCCCTGTCGCGCCCGAGGCTGAAGAGGACTAGAACCAGTTGCGCACCATTACAATCGGCGCCGGCTGGGCCGATAGCTCAATCGGTTAGAGCAGCGGACTCATAATCCGTCGGTTCCTGGTTCAAGTCCAGGTCGGCCCACCATCCCTCGCCGCGTGTAGGGTGGGGCCATGTGGCTCGCGTGGGTCCTCGCTGCGTTTGCTGCGCCTGCTCAGGAGGCTGAGCCGGAGCGGCCGAACATCCTGATTCTGTTCGCGGATGATCTAGGGCGCTATGCCTCGGCCTATGCGGACGAGGCGCGGCCGTCGGTCAACGACGCGATCGCGACGCCGAACTTCGACTGGATCGCGGAGCAGGGCGTGCTGGCGACCAACGCTTTTGTCAGCGCGCCCTCGTGCACGCCCTCGCGCGCGGCGCTGGTTTCCGGGCGGCACTTCTTCCGCAACGGCTCCTGTTCGCAACTGCACCACAACTGGTACGGCGAAGCGGACGACCCCTGGCTGCAAGTCGACGGCTATGGGCAGATCCTGGGCCGCGCCGGCTATCACGTCGGGCTGACCTACAAGAATCACGTCAAAGGGCAGCACTTCGGCAAGGCCTATCAGCCGGGCGGACGGCGGGTGAATGGCTACTCGCAGTTCGTGTCGAAGCAGGAAGACATCGAGGCGGCCAAGCAACTGCTCGACGAGGAAGTGCGCGCCAACTTCCGCGCATTCCTCAAAGGTCGCAAGGAGGGTCAGCCCTTCCTGTATTCCTTCCATCCCACCAACCCGCACCGCAAGTGGGTGCGCGGCTCGGGCAAGGCGCTGTGGGGGATCGACCCGGACGCGCTGCAGGGCAAGATGCCGCCCTTCCTGCCCGACGTCCCCGTCATCCGCGAGGACTTCGCGGACTACCTCGGCGAGGCGATGGCTTTTGACCGCTCGTGCGGCGTGCTGCTGCAGGAACTGCGTGCGATGGGAGAGCTGGACAACACTCTGGTCATCATCTCCGGCGACCACGGCGCGCCCGGCTTCCCGCGCGGCAAGACCAACTGCTACGACTTCGGCTCGCGCGTGCTGTTTGCCGCGCGCTGGCCCGGCCAGGTGAAGGCGGGGCAGGTGGTCGAGCAGCCGATTTCCCTGATCGACGTCGCGCCCACGGTCCTCGCGGCCGCGGGGGTCGATGCGGTCGAGGGCATGAACGGTCAGGACCTGCTGCCCGCCCTGCGCGAGGCAGATCACAGCCTCTTGCGTGGCTGGGCGCTGATCGGCCGCGAGAGGCACGTGGGGCGCGGGCGCGCCGAACTGCAGGGCTACTCCTCGCGCGCAATCCGCACGGCCGATGCGCTGCTGATCCTGAACTTCACCTATCAGCGCACGCCAAACGGCGACCCGATTGAGGGAGAGGCTGAGTTGCCCTTCGACAAGCTGGCCAACGACACCTACGCGGCCTACCCGGACATCGATGCCAGCCCGACCAAGGCCTGGATGGTGCGTAATCAGGCCGACGAGAGCATCGCTTGGCACTGGAAGCTTGGCTTTGGCCAACGCCTGCCCGAAGAGCTCTACATCCTGGCCGACGACCCGCACCAGGTGGTGAATCGCGCCGGCGACCCGAAGTTCGACGCGCTGCGCGAACAGCTGCGGCGCCAGCTCTTCGCCGAGCTCGAGCGCTGGGAAGACCCACGCCTGCGCGGCAATCTGTTCGACGAGCCGCCCTATGCGCAGCCGTCAGTCAAGAAAGCCGCGAAGTGACCGACTAGCTCAGCGGCAGCTCGAAGAGCAGCGCGCCGATCCCCAGGTGGTTGCGGATCACTTCACCGGAGCCGACGACGCCGATGTAGCGGATCCAGCTTGCGGCGGTCGGGCGGTCGAGCTGCAGCAGCAGGCGCGGGCCCTGGACCTGGATGCTGATCACCTGGGCGCCGTCCTCGAGCACGAAGCCTGCTGCGCTTCCGGCCGGGGCCTGCAGCCCCACGGCGGCGGCGTCGAACTCGACCAGCAGCTGATCGCCTGCCGCGTTGGCGCGCCAGGCCGCGATCGCATCGGGCGGCTGAATCTCGGGGCCGAAGGGGCGGCGGTAGAAGTCGCGCGCGGCGAGGCGCGCCAGCTGCGTGGCGAGGGCTTCGTAGCCGGCATGGAAGTAGTGGCAGCCGTCGTGCCCGGGCAGCGCTGAAGTCGACATCAGGCTGATCTCGGGATGGCGCAGCGGGAGCTCGCGCTGGGATTCGAAGATCAGGCTGTCGGCCGGCACGCCGCAGCCCTGGCGGACCTGCATCAGGTAGATCTTGCGCAGGCGCGGATAGTCCTCGCGCCAGTCGGCGATCAGCTTGTCGAAGCGCTGCCCCCAGAGGGCCGCGCGCGAACCGTCCGATTCGCCCTGGTAGAAGAAGATCGCGCGGACGTGCTCGCGCAGCCCGCTGGCTTCGGCGCGCCACAGCATGCGGCCGTAGATGGTCGTGGTGTCGGTCGGGTCCGCGTCGTTGCGCAGATGGGCGACGATCCCGGTGCCGCCGACGGCGCCGTTGATGATCGCCACCGGGACTTCCAGCCGCTCCACCAGCTTGGCGCCCAAGGCCAGACCCCACGCGCCGACCGCGGCACGACTGCGCTGTCGCTCGCCCTCGGCGAGGTACCAGGTCTGATCGTTGCGGCTCTCGACCGCGCCCAGGGCCTGCGTCCCGAAGGAGCGCACCCACCAGCTCTGATCCTGATTGGCGAGCTGCTCATTCCAGTAGTCCAGCGCGACGGCGTTCGACTGCCCGCCGATCAGAAACACATCGCCGGCCACGACCGAGCGCGCCTCCGCGACCGGCAGCTCGCCGCCGCCCCCGCGCAGAGCCAGCCGAAAGTGATAGTCGCGCAGGCCGGCGCGCAGCTCGGTGGTGGTCGAGAAGGGTGCGCCGCTGGCGGCGTAGCTCAGGTCGATCACCTGCTCCTCGACGAGACCCTGCCGCTTCTCGACCCGCAGGACCAGCTGCGACCACCCGGGGCTCCGCACCGCTCCGGCGATCTGTACCGTCGCCCAGCCATCGGCGCGGCGGGGGGAGAGCTGCCCATCCTTCGGGAAGGCCTCCAGTTGCAGTTCCTGGGCTGCGAGCGGCGCGGAGATGGCCAGGGTCGGCAGAACGAGCAGCAGAAAAGCGGAGAGGATGCGGCTGGCCGTCACGTCTGCATGATCGCAGGGTCTCGGCCGAAGGCTCGGCAACCGAAAGCCAAAACCGAGGTAAACTTGAGCGCTTCGGGACGCCCGAGGCGGTGTCACAATCCACTTCCCTTGTCGCGCATTCTCCTTCTCTTCGTCCTCCTCTCCCTCACAGCGTGCGGGGGCGGGGGCAGCAGCCGGGCCGGTGGTGGTTCCGGCGGCGGCGGATCGACCCAGGATCCCTTCTCGCTGACCGATCGCGCAGGTCTGTGGCGCGGCACCCTGTTTCATCAGGGCGGCGGCCAGGCCGATCTGGCCTTCGGCCTGCGCTTCGCGGGCAGCGGCAACTTCCTGCGCGCCGGCGAGGGCTACCGCGAGTACGCGGTGCGGATCGCCGATGACTTCGCGACGACCACGGGTGCCTTCAGCCTGACGGTCTCGCAAAGCAACGGGATCCAGCGCCTCGCGCTGACGGCGCAGATGGACGAAGACAAGGATCGCATCTCCGGCAGCTGGACCCGCCGCGAGGGCGGCGTGCTGGTGGGCTCGGGCACCTTCGTGGCCACCCCCGATTCCCCGGTGCCGAACACGCTCGACTTTGTCGGCCCCTGGTCGGGCGAGCTGTTCTCGACCGGCAACCTCACGCTCAACGCGGCCTCCTTCGAAACCGATGGCGCGGGCGCGCCGCAGTTCGTCGCGGTCGGCGCACGGAACTTCCAACTGCCGTTTGACAGCTTCACCGTCGGCGTGGCCGGCGAGATGCTCGAGATCGAAGTCGCGAGCACCGCGCTGCTGCGTCGCTATGAGTTCATCGGTGGGCTCAACCCGCAGGGCACCGCGCTCAGCGGCACCTGGCGCTACGAGGACGCCTTCCTCGGCGGCTCCGCGCTCGACAGCGGCAGCTTTGTGCTGCGCCGCGACCTGGCTGCTTTCCCGCGCACCGAAGCCGAGATCGCCGGGGCCTGGTCGGGCACCGCGACGCACCCGGTCTTCGGCGAGACCAGCTTCACCCTCGAGCTCGACGCGACCGGTCTGGTGATCGCGGGCGAGTTCGGCGAGTTCGGCGGCACCCCGGTCGAACTGGTGGCCGGCGACGCCGACATGACTGCGGTCTACAGCAGCTTTGCGGCCAGCCTGGACGACACCTTCTCGCAGCTGGGCAGCGACTCGATCGAACTCGAGGGTCCGCTCAGTCCGGTGACCGAAGTCTGGAGCGGCTCCCTGCTGCATTATTTCTGGGGCGCCTGCACCTTCTCGCTGGTGAAGCAGTAGCCCGGGCGGCTTAAGGTGGGCGCATGCAGGTCCACATCAAGTACTGCTCGGTCTGAAACTACCAGCCCACAGCCGCCGGTCTGGCGGCCGAACTGAAGAAGGCCTTCGGGGTCGACGCCGAGCTGGAAGCCGGCGGCGGCGGCATCTTCGACGTCACGGTCGATGGTCAGCTGCTGTTCTCGAAGCACGCCGAAGGCGACCGCTTCCCGCGCCCCGGCGAAGTCGAAGAGCGCATCCGCTCGGCCGGCCTAGCGTAGCTGCGGCGACTCACAACGAGGCAAGCCGCTGCCTCGGCTGTTCCGAGAAAGGGCAATTGTCCGCAAATTCAGCCCGTTTCGTGCCGATAGAAGAGAAGCCGGTTGTTTCTCTTTGGCCTTTCCGTTCATTGTAGGGCAACGGTCGCTTGGGCATGCACTCCATTCTCCTGGTGGAAGACAACCCGTCGGACGCGCGTCTGGTCGAGCTGATTGTCCGCGAGAAGATGCCCGATTTGCGCATGCATTGGGTGCGCGATTCCCAGGCGGCCGCCGACGCGCTGCGCTCCCATTCCTTTCACGTGGTCGTCACGGATCTTGGGCTGCCGGATCGATCGGGAACCGTCCATCTGGGGGTTCTCAAAGAGGCCGCTGCGGAAACGCCCATCTACGTGTTGAGCGGCGAGGTTCCGCGACAGCTCCCCTATCGGGCCTATTCGAAGTCGATGGAGAGCTTGGACACCTTGGCCCTCGACCTTCACCAGTTACTCCGTTTCGACCAGCCAGCCTGAGTGCCATGGACGTCCTCTCCGTCGCTCTCGGCGCCGCCTTCGGCGGAGGCTTGGGCTTCCTCTTGCGCGCGCGCCGTCGTCGTCGGGCGCGGCTTGATTGTGAGGCAAAGTCGGAGGACCTGCACGAGGCACTGCGTTCGTTCGAAGCAGGCGTTTGGGTATGGGAGGTCGAAACCGGACGCGTGCATTGGGACGCCGCCCTAAAGCGAATCTTTCGCGTCCCCGAGGGTTCCTTCGGCGGCACCGCCAAGGCGGGCGCGAAGCTGATCACGCGGGAGACGCGCGAGCGAGCCCGCGAGCATCTGCGGCACACCTTTCGCAACGACGTGCCCTTCACGCCGACCTTGCGCCTCGCCTCGGATCCATCTGTGGAGATCCAGGGCTACGGCAAGCTGCGCCGCGACGCAGCGGGCCGACCAGTTCGCATGACCGGTGTGTTTGTGGACGTCACGCAGGAGCGTGAGCTGCAGCGCGAACTCGCCGAGAGCGAGTGGCGATTCCGCGTTACCTTTGAGGAGACCGCGGTGGGCATCGCCCACATCGGCCTGGACGGCACCTGGCTGCGCTTCAACCGCGCGGTCACCGATCTGCTCGGCTACGAGCCAGAGCAGCTGCGTCAGCTGACGTTTCAGGACATCACTCATCCAGATGACCTGGGGCCCGACGAGGAGCGCGTGGCCCAGGTGCTCGTCGGCGAGATCGACCGGTACAGCATGGAGAAGCGCTACCTCCACGCTGATGGGCACTATCTCTGGGCCAATTTGACCGTCTCGCTCGTTCGCGACGAGAACGGTGAGCCGCATAACTTCATCTCGGTGATCCAGGACATTGCGGAGCAGAAGAAGCTCGAAGCAGAGCTTAAGAAGCTGAATCGCGAGCTGGAATCCCGCGTCGAGAAGCGGACCGAAGATTTGCGCTCTTCCAACGAGGCGCTGGAGCAGTTCGCGTACATCGCGTCCCACGATCTGCAGGAGCCGCTGCGGACGATTTCGAGCTATCTCACTTTGTTGGAGCGTCGCCACGGAGACTCCTTGAATGCCGAAGCGAAGGAGTTCGTCGATGTCGCCGTCGACGGCGCGACCCGAGCTCGTGCGCTGGTGGCCGGTGTGCTGCAGTACTCGCGGCTCCGCTCCGACGAAGCGCGCCCGGACTGGGTGCTGCTTCAGGAGCTCGCTGAGGAGGTGCTCACGGGCATGGCTGATTCGGTTGCCGAGGCAGAAGCCCAAGTCGAGCTCGACTTGCAGGTCGCGGTGTTTGGAAGCCGAGCGCAGCTCTTTCAGCTATTCCAGAACTTGATCGGCAACTCGCTGCGCTATCGCGGCGGGAAGCCTGCGTTCATTCGGATCACTGCGGAGCGTGACGCCGACGGAGAGGTGGAGATTCGTTTTGACGATCGCGGCGAGGGCATCGCGCCCGCCTACCATGAAGAGGTATTTCAGTTGTTTCGTCGCCTGCATCCCAAAGGGCCAGACGCAGGAACCGGCATGGGCCTGGCGATCTGTCGCCGGATCGCTCGGAACCATCACGGGTCGATCGAGGTGGATCCCGACTACAAGCAGGGTGCGCGCTTCCGCGTGCGGATTCCACGCCTAAGCGAGCTTGCCGAAGAGCAGCAAGCAGGCCCCGCAGCGAGTCCCTCCACATGCTGAGCGAGACGATGTCCGAACTTCGTGCCAATCATGTCCTTCTCGTCGAAGACAACCCCGCCGACGCTCGCCTCACAGCCCTTGCGATGGAAGAGGCTGGGTTGCCGGGAACCCTGGCTACGGTCGGCGACGGCGAGCGTGCTCTCGATTACCTGTTTCGCCGACCTCCTTATTCCGATGCTCCGCGGCCGGACCTCGTTCTGCTCGACCTCAACATGCCGCGGCTGAACGGCAAGGCCTGCCTGGCCCGCCTACGGGCGGATGAGCGGACCATGGACTTGCCGGTGATCATTCTGTCAACCTCGGACTCGCCGGAGGACATCTCCGACTCATATCGCCTACACGCCAGCTTCTATCTGGTGAAGCCCGGGGACTTCTCGGAGCTCGTGGAGGCGTTCCAGAGCCTGCGCGAGTTCTGGTTCGAGCAGGCGGCGCAGCCGGATACGGAGCGCGAAGAATCCGTCGCCGGGCCATCCGACTAGGATGGTGGGATGATTTCCCTCTCCTTCCTTCTCCTCGCGGCACAGCCTGCGCCGTGGCAGGAGCCCGCGGCGCCCGTGGCGACGCAGCAGGAGCCGAGTGCGCAGACGCACTACGAGGTTCTCGCTGCCGAGTACGACGCCGCCTACCAGGCCTGGATGGAAGGTGTCCAGAAGCTGTTCGCCGACGCGGCGGAAAACGGCGAGACGGTCACCGAGTATCCAGATCCCCCGTTCGCCGACTTCATGCCGCGCTTCCTGAAGGGCGCGAACAAGCATGCGGGCACCGAGCAGGCGGTTCCCTATCTGGTCTGGGTCGTGCAGAACGGCCTGTTCAGCCAGATGTCGGAAGCGACGGAAGCGTGGAACACGCTGCTCGATCGG
>MDTD01048957.1_pt1 | contig 12760 bp, 9 predicted proteins | sample 811221 | NCBI WGS metagenome assembly MDTD01 (sample SAMN05326646, study PRJNA326480) | marine metagenome | isolation source: seawater | place: Pacific Ocean: South West | collected 2011 | reverse complement strand
TATGAACTACCGAAACCTAATTCTTCCATGACCAATTGCTCTAGTTTTAGAACTTTTTTAAAGTCACCATCAAACAACTCAAAATAACTAGCTTGGCTTCCCGTTGTACCTTTAACTCCGCGGGCTTTAATTCTTTTCTTTAAGCTTGTAAGACGTAGTTTAAGGCTAGCGTACTTACAATTCTGGATAAGATAGTCGAGGGCTTCGTTCTGGGCGATAACTTCTTGATTATCAGTAACAAAACAACTTGTAGCGCCAAGATGGAGATGTCGAGCACTATCCTTCTCAATAGCATTCATTTGATTTTTCAACACATGTAGATGAGCCATCACATCATGGCGCGTAAGTTTTTCTTCTGCGGCGCAGGCTTCAAGATCAACTTTTCGAAGCAAATTCTGTTGAATTTGGATTTGTTTTTCGGTTATTTCCATACCAAGTGCGTGCTGAGCTTTAGCTAAAGCAAGCCATAGTCGACGCCACCCGACCGCTTTTTTCATAGGCGAGAAAATCTCTAGTATTTTTTTCTGTAGAGGTCCACTTTCAGGGAGATCTGATCCAAAGTTTCCCAGTTGAGCTTTCATTTTACTGCTACTGTAGCGTCCCATGAGTGGGTGCTGATGAACCCATTGTTTTGTTAAGCTCATAATTGGTTCTCCACTTCATAGTAGTGCATGGCCCACTGCTTGTATGCTTGAGTCGACTCACTCAATGATCTCGCTTGTCGGGTATCCTGAGGTGTCCATAGATTTCGTAAGCCGGCAAACATTTCACTAACTAAATTTACGAGCTCTTCAGGTGGTGGCTCTGGTACGGGATATTCTGATTTACTTAACTTATTTGATTTGGCTACTTCAAGCGAGCGGCACCATTCTGGATGAGCTGCCATATAGTGATCGCGATAGATTTGTTTGCTGACATTCACATAGCTGTCTTTACCATGATTAATGGCAGGAACAAATATAGGTAGATTGGGGTCTAGTTCATCCAGACTTTTGAAACTTGAACCGCAGTAAGCAGAGGTGATTTCATCCATTGCTAAAGGCACATCAGCCAACATTAATTCGCCTTTTTCATTGAGCGCCCACTCCAACTTGAAATCGTTGATTATTAGGCCTAAATCTGCGCCTTTTTGAAGAGCATACTGCCCTATACGTCGGGTTTGTAATTCAATATCATTCAAAAGTTCAGTACTCTCTCCACTTAATGATTTAAGTTGGTCCCATGGCAGATAATCATCGGTGGGACCCAGTTTAGTGCTGCCGTCAAAAAACATTTTTGGAAGTATGACTGGGTACTTATCGGGTAACTTTGATAGGCCCATAGCCAATGGATGCATGCTGCCATTCTCTAAACGCTTACACGCAGAGGAAGTGGTCGTGACCACATTGCGAATGATACACTCTAAAGGAACTAAACGGTTCGTTTGTATTTTACGCAGATCTTTCTGTTGTGGATCTATAACATCTACTAATTGAACAAGAATAGCGGTTGAATTGAGCTTTTCAACAAATACAGTATTGATTCCAAGAGCTTCAATTTCTAGAAAACTTCGCACAGCCATAGCACATAAATCTTCACCTTTAAAGGGAGTTGTGAAGGGAAGTTTACCGTAATCCTTGATTGAACTGTCTGAACTAAATTCAAAAATAGCAAGCCCTGCTGAATCTGCTTTACAAGCCTTCACTTGCCTCACATTTTTAACAGTTCCACGATATAGAATAGGATAGTTTTTAATTTCCATGATTGCTCACTAAGATGTATTACTCCCAGCAGGTCGTGGCGGGTGGTTTATCGGTGACATCAATAACAAAGGCACCAAGATCCAATTGATTGATTAATCTTTTCGCCATTAGATCTAAACATTCCCAACTAAGAGATACTGGCTTCCCATTTTCTTCAGCTTGCCTGATTTCCGCAGAATCTAGAGGGACCGCAGGAGTAACTGTCATAAAATCCTCAGTGACTACTGCTCTTAAAGCCAGACTACGTTTACCGAGACCAAAAGGGTCAGCTCCAAAAAGGACGAAAATACTTTGACTTATATTTTTTTGGAAATCATATTCTTCTAAAAGCTCACGACCAATCCAGTCTGCTTCTTGAAGCAGCTCAACAGTTTCATTGCTAACTCTAGTATCAATAACGGCATGGCTGGATGCTATCGTTTGGTTCAATGAAATATTGAAAACAACTCGATTAATACCCTTAAGCTCTTGGGTTAATTTGCGGGTAGTTTTACGTATATCTGTCCAATTGCGAGCTCCTTGTAGCATTATTGCATGTTCATAGCTGCGACTATCTCCCTTAACACCAACAGTTTTGACAGGTAGTAATAGAGCATCGAAACCATCTTTTGAAGCTAATGCGGCAGCTTGGTTTTGGAGTATGAAAAACTCTTGATTGACCCATTCCTCGCGTCCTTGCACAATTCTAATGGCTAGACCGGGCCCAGGAAATGGCTGTCGATTGACTATTTCAGCTGGCAAACCAATTTCTGCTGCAGCAAGACGAACCTCATCTTTGAAAATCCATTGATTAGGCTCGACTATTTGGCCACGTTCCTTGAGATCTTCGATAAACTTGCAACCCACATTGTGATGGGATTTAATATTGTGGGCTTTGCAACCCACTCCTTTGCCACTTTCAATTAAATCGGTGTAAAGAGTCCCTTGGGCTAACATAGTTGTGTCTGCGTTAAGGTTCAGCTCTTCGCATGCCTCGGTCTGTAACTCTCCAAACAAGTTTCCTATAATTTTGCGTTTAGTTTCTGGTTCCCACTGATCCTTTAAAGCCTCTATAAATCGTTGTTTAGCGTCCACTATTCTAAGTTTCTCGACTCCAGCAGCCTTCAATGCTTCTTGAACCTCATGGAGTTCACCTTTACGCATTAAAGCTTCTATATAAACGGCGTGAACATTACCAATTCCCTCGACCTGACTCAAAAGGCAGGTAACGAAACTACTATCTACTCCGCCACTTACAAATGAAAGTACATCTCGTTGGCCTACAGTTTCTCTTACGTAATCGTGACTTTGCCTTAAAAAATCTTGCATTCCCCAATTAGCTTTACATTTACAAATTATTCTTAGGAAATTAACTAAAATTTGTTGTCCGTCAGTCATGTGACTAACTTCAGGATGAAATTGAACACCGTAGAGATTCTTCTCTTGATTAAAAATGGCAGCTACATGTTTTTTTGAGTTACCAATGATTTTAAAATTTTCAGCAAGTCCATTTTGATCAATACTGTCGCCATGGGACATCCAAGAAATAATTTCCTTATCAATTCCATCAAAAAGAGATTGATCATTAGATATATTGATTTCTATTTCACCATATTCTCCACTATGGTTTGCGCCATGCAGCATGCTACCCCCATGGTGATGATTCAGCCATTGCATGCCGTAGCAAATTCCAAGAATCGGAATACCTAATTCCAGCCATCTAGAAGAGGGTTGAGGAGCTTGGTCAGTATATACTGATTCTGGCCCCCCCGATAATATGATTCCCTTAGGCTTACTGGATAATTCATCGGGATTACTGTTAAACGGAAGAATTTCTGAGTAGACCCCTGCTCTTCTTACGGCTCTTGTAATTAACTGAGTGTATTGGCCTCCGAAGTCTAGAATCAAAATCCATTCAGAACTTAGCATTACGCGGCTCCTTGATCTTCCATTACCGGCAATTTGGATTTACCGCGGGCAATGGCTTTAACCACTTTGATGTAAGTAGGCCAGTCGGCTAGCTTTTTTTGAAGATTTTGGTGTTCATTACAATGCAATAGAACTTCTTTCATGGCAACGGGAAATGAAGATTTAAGAATCGATGGTAGCTCCTCCAGTTGCTGGGCACTCATATTATTAATTTGCTCTTCATTCAAATGGATGCGTTCCAGTAAAGGTAATAACAACTGTTCTCGTAATTGCTTAGCTCTAGCTGAGAAAGGTATCTCTTCTGAAATTTCAAGTATAGGGCCAGCATCCATTTCAGGAGTAACCATATGAATACAGGATCGAGTGCCTTTATGACCTAATAGTAAGGCCTTTAATATAGCCTTGGATCCTATAAGTAATCTTTGTCCATTTGGGTCATTAAGGCTGAGGTTGCCTGGATGAACATTCAACATGCGTCCAGCAAATTTCTTCAAAAAAGGTTGCCGTAGAAGACGCATGTATCCGCCAAGTAAGACAAGATCAATGGTTTGGTTTTGTGTTTCCCAGGCGGTAATCTGTTGCAGCGCTAGTTGCTCGAAGCGTTCGCAGGCGGCTAAATATTTGACTTGAGATGCTATTTTTGCCCGTGAACCTGTAATTTGTTTCGCATTAAGACTTAGAAAACTTCTTTGATTTTTCAATGCAATTTTTTCCAGTTCACATTCACGGTCAGCAAACAATAGGGCAACCCGAAAGTTGTCCTCGGCCTTAATAAGCTCTTCGAGGTTACTACCACTACCCGAGCCCATGCCTAGGCAAATCAATGGTGCGGCAGTTTGCATCAAGCTGCCTCCACTGCATTGATAAACATTTGTAAGCCTGGACCTTGTCCAAAAGGGTCAAGACCATTCAAGCGCCACATTGGGACTTGCCAGTTGTAGACGGCTGCTTCGGGATGTGGCATCAGGCCAAGTACGTTGCCACGTAGATTACATAGTCCTGCAATCATACCGTGGGACCCATTAGGATTATGATCAACATATTCAAGAGCTACTTGCTGATTCAGTCGTAATTGTTCAATTTGGTTTTTCTGCATGCTGTAAAAGCGGCCTTCACCATTTCGAATTGGAAGATCGAATTGCGTTAGATTGCGAGTCCAGAGACAGTTGCTGGGGCTTGCCGAAACCTTTACCCAGCGGTTTATGAACTTTCCTTCTTTATTCCAGGTCAAACTAGCATTAATAGGATCATAATCTTCTAAAAGGCCTAATTTTAATAGGACTTGAAATCCATTACAAATTCCGATTAGAGGTTTTCCCTCATCCACAAACTGTTGGAGTTCAGTGGCAAGACTTAATCGTAGTTGTAATGCTAATGCAGTACCCGCTCCGAGATGGTCTCCATAGGAGAACCCTCCACAGATGGCTAATATTCGATAGCTAGCTAGTTCTGCTGAGTTATTTATGAGGTCACGAATATGCTTGATTTCTACCTCGGCCCCAGCACGCTGGAGTGCGTGCGCGGTTTCGGCTTCACAATTCAGCCCTTCACCGGTTAGCACTAAAGCCTTTTTCATAACTTTTCCCCCGGTTGTCGCGAATACGCGTATTTTAGCTGATCGATGCTCCAGTGATAGCCGCCTTGATTGCCCTGAATTCTTAGTCGATTATCAGCGATGACCGAGCCCGCTTCTAAAAACGGTACTCTTTCATTCGAAAGTGTTTTTTCGATTATTGATTTACGCTCTGGAGCGAAAGTAATGATCATTCGACCGGAATCTTCACCAAAAAGATACTGCCAATCTGATAAAGGTTCTTTCTCATCAAGCTTTATGTCTATACCATAGCCTGATGCAATAACTTTGCGACACAGACCAACTAATAGTCCACCCATTCCAGGTGCATGACATGAATGAAGCAGCTTTTCTTCATTAAGTTTGGCCACACATCCGATTAGATTTTTTGATTCGTTCAGATTTACAGAAGGCAGAGGCCCACTGAGTACATTATCACACTTACCGAGGCTAGCTAGATGATGATTGATTTGACTGGCAGCTAGTTGCCCCCTATTAGATCCGAGAATATATACGAAGTCACCTATTCTCAATGGCTCTAGTCCTAGAATTGTTTGCATTTTAACGGGACCTAAAATACTAAACAGAAGAGTGGGTAATATGCTTATTGGTGGATCGACTTTAGTGCAGTCATTAGCCATACTGTCTTTGCCTGAAATTAAAGGAATTTCGAAGGCCATACAAGCATCAAATAGTCCTTTGTTAGCGCGAACAAGTTGAGCCGTCTTTTGCTCTAATTTTGGCATTCCTGGACGCACTACACTTGGCCAGCAAAAATTATCAACTCCAGCTAATTTCGTCGGATCTGCACCGCTGGCGACTATTCTACGAGTCGCTTCCTCCACAACATATAGAGCCATCTGGTAACAGTCCAGGGCACCATAAAAAGGTTGCACAGATTCACTCAACGCAACTAATTCTGTCCCATCTTGTTCGAGAGCTAATATGCAGGCGTCAGGAACTATATTTTGATCTATACCGTGCAAAAGTTTGATTACCGAAAGTCCTTTGACTTCTTGATCATATTGACGGAGTTTTTCTTCTCGACTACAGAGATTGTTAGAGCTTAACAAGCCTAGTAATAAATTTTCTAAATCGATCTCTCCATTCAGACTGATGTTTTGCTCCATAGGTCCTACGTAACTGGCTCTAAGCTCATAACGCGGATCCCCTTCATGCAGAAACTTCATTTGTAAACTAGCTTGTAGTTTATGGTCTACGAGCAAATCTAGGGTTTCACCGTCGGTAAATTCTCCAATATTTGTGGCTTCTACACCATAGTGGTCGCATAATTGTAGAAACTCTTTAACTTTTGCCGGCGGGACAGCCAGTGACATACGTTCTTGTGCTTCTGAAAGAAATACTTCCCAAGGTTTTAATCCTGCATACTTGAGAGGTACTTTATCAAGATAGACTCGAGCACCGCCGCATAATTGAGCCATCTCTCCAATACTAGAGCTTAAACCACCTGCTCCATTGTCAGTGATCGCACGATAAAGGTTTAGATCACGAGCTTGACGTAATAAATCGCTCATTCGCTTTTGGGTAATAGGATCACCAATCTGTACAGCTTGAACAGGGCTATCATCGCTCAATTCCATACTGGAAAAAGTAGCGCCATGAATGCCATCCTTACCCACTCTTCCGCCTACCATTACAATTTGATCACCATTATATATCTCTTTAATGGTTGCTTCTCGATTTCCTATTTTTTGGGGAAGGCGACCTAGAGTTCCGCAAAAAACTAGTGGTTTTCCGGCGAAGCTCGCGTCAAATATCTCCCATCCGCGTAATAATGGTATACCAGACTGGTTACCTCCGTCGATTACTCCTTGGTGAACTCCATTTCGAATTCTTTTTGGATGTAGTAAACCAGAAGGCATTTTTGAGAGTCTATCCGGATGTCCAAGGCAGTAGCCTTTAACGTGAGCTAGTAACTCAGCTCCTAAGCCAGTCCCTAATGGGTCACGATCAACTCCGACTATGCCTGTCATTGCTCCGCCATAAGGATCTAAAGCACTGGGAGAATTATGAGTCTCTACTTTATAGACCAAGTCGTAAGAATTATGAAGTCGCACTACTCCAGCATTATCATGAAAAACGCTCACTAAATAGTCTTTATTAAGTTGTTCCGTAAGGCCTTTAATATAAGTTTTAAAGAGAGAATCTACCTCGAATTCTTCATGTTGATCTTGATAAAGAATACGAGCATTGAAAATTTTGTGATGACAGTGTTCGCTCCAAGTTTGTGCGAGACATTCCAGTTCTATATCAGTTGGCCATTCGGGTAAGCCGAGCGAAGTGCGCCTATTGCGAACTTCCCTTTCACTATAATGGGCTTTGATAGCCAGCATTTCTCTCTCATCCAGTGCCAGTGTCATGGAATTAGAGAGCTCTAAAAGTTGCTGAGCTTCCAAATCTAAAGAGATTGTTTTCACTACGGGATCAATCTTGGGAGGTATACTTTCAAGTACTGGCCAAGGAGCCTCCTCACCTGGAAGTAAAATGAAGCATTCTTGGATTAATGGGTTATATAGATTGTCTTTGGCAAATTCAGCAAGTTTTGTAGGTTCAGCACCTTCAATTCTAAATTCGCGTGCAGAAGCGACCACTTGATGAATCGGCATGCAATCGGGGTAAGCCTGAAGTAGCATCTCCCTTGCTGTACTTCCTAAATTGTCAGTGACCCCGCGTTTGAAGCGTACATGCAACCTAGTGCCTTCTACCGCGGATTGCGTGGCTAAATACTGAATATGTTTGTCACAAAAGTTATCGCTGGCAAATCTAAATGCTTTTTCGTCCAATACTGGAAGAAAATAAATTTCAGAGCAATCCACTCTGCAGTCTTCGAATCCAATTTCGGAGAGCTCCTGTTCGATTTTTAAAGCTAGAGGTTGCGGTGCTCCACGTCTAAAGTAAAATTGCAGTCTAGAGGCCATTAAACTTTACTCCTTGCTCGCCATTCTGGATAACACCGATAATTGGACATTTACTTTGAAAATAATCTTCACTGAATCTTTGTATGGCTTTGGAGTTGCAGTTCTCCACCGTAATCACCAGTCCAATCCCCATATTGAAAGTTTGCAGCATTCCTTTATTTTCAGGATCATTAAGTGGAACATTGCCCATTCTCCGCAAACTTTCAAAAACCTCGGGGACTATCCAGCTGCCCCAGTCCAATTTAGCTTCTAATCCAACAGGTAATACTCGGACTAAATTTTCTGGTAAGCCTCCACCTGTGATGTGTGCTATGGAGGTTACTGATTCCCCAAAATTTTGCAGTAGTGCTTGAACGTATGGCGCGTAATTACGATGCGGAATAAGTAGGTCCTTTAATAATTCAACTCTGTTTTTGGGGTTACAATATTCTAGGATGCGCCTTACCAGACTGTACCCATTTGTGTGTAATCCACTACTAGGGATTCCCAGGCAGAGCTGTGAAGCCTTTACTTTGTTGCCAGTAAGAGCTGCGGATTCATCAACAAGACCTACGATAGTTCCGCACAGGTCAATTTGTTCTGGTTCATATATCTCTGGTTTATATTCGGCTCTAAATTCGAGCAATTTTAAACCATAATTTTGGCACATACTTTCGGCTCTTCGAATGAGATCAGTTTGATTTTTGATTAGGCTCTCATTATTTACTCCGAGATATAGACTAACCCCAATTCCTGATGCTCCTAGGCATGCTATGTCACCTTGAGAATGTCCAAGAATATCTCCGATCAGAGAGTCTATTTGCTTAGTTTCTGATGCGAGAACGGTTTTGGTGCCTACTCCATCGGTACTCATGACTAAGCACGAATTTGGAGATTTGGCGTGAAAGCTAGATAAATCTAAGCTTTCGCCACGATATATGAAGCCTCTCTCAAGGACATTGACCTTCGCTTGAGTGGATTTTCCCAAGCCAAAGAAGTATGAAACAAGTTCTTGGGAGTTTTCACGAATTACACCAGGCATTTCAGCGGTTTCTCCCCCCAGAATGGTAATTTTTTTTTCAAGGCAAAAATCGGCTAATTGTCTGACATAATTTAATACTGAATTGCTAGTAAGTGGCGTGGATGCAAAGTAGTCCAGACAAGCAAACCAATCCACTGAACCATCCAATTCCAAAGAATCAAAAGATTGACCGTTGAAACTATCGCATATCAAATGACTTTGGTTTCCGCGTAAGAGGCTGTTGAGGCGGATAGCCCCAGAAAAGAACCCCGGTTGAGATACCACTCCCTTGTTGAGAGTCTCTCGAACGATATCAGAGATTAGCCTATTGGCTTTCTGATTCTCGTCGATATCCACACCAGAGGAATTATATGTCAAAGCTTCTTCGCTTTGCATAGCCCCCTGCTTCTTCCCGTTAAGAACATTTCTAGTCACTTTTCTGCTTGTAAAATGTCTAGAACAGAGGATTCGGATGCTAGGATAGTCTCACATTAAAGTCAATCAATACTTGATTTTAATTATGAGGATTTGTCCGACTTAAGCTCAAAACCCTGATTAAATAGGTATTTTCAATTTAATCGGAGTCTTTTGAACTTTTAATCCCTATCTTTTTACTAAGTTTCAGAGGTGTAAGTACCCCAAATTTAAAGCCTAAATCGTTCATTTTATTCTTGATAATTTGGATTCTTTTCTTTGAACTTGGATGAGTAGAGTTGTGACTTAAAATTTGTGAGGTCAAATTTTCTTTTTTACTAAGGTTTTCTAAAAAATTAGTTAAACCGGCGGACTGTTCTCCATATTCTTCCTGCATTAAAAAAAGACCGAAACTGTCAGCTGCAATTTCCTGTTGTCGCTGATATCCAGAAGCCACATTGTCAAGAATCATTTGCATTAATTCAGCTCCGAAATCTTGACCCGTAAATGGAATCATGAGAAACATTATCACACCAACCCTTCCATAGGCCTTAAGATGATGACGAAGTTTGAAATGTCCTAACTCGTGAGCCAGAACCATTGCAAGTTCATTTTCACTTTTAACTACATCCCATAAACCTTTAGTAACTAGTATCTTATCTCCTGGTATTGCATAAGCATTAATACTTTGAGTGTTATCATAGATTACCTGAAAATCTATATCCTTAAGCTGGGCATGATGCCGTTTAAGTTTGTTAACTATTTCCGTTAAGTAAACCTCAATTTGGTTACCTTTTGGTTTGGAATGCGTTAGAGATACTTTTTGTAAGGCCGTTTGGATTGAACGATCGAGACGGTGTGGTAGAAAATCAATAATTAAATTAGCTGTTGATATTAGGAATATAGCTATTAAACCGAGTCCTAAGAGTATTGCGAAGAAATTTTTTACGAAGGCAATAAGTAGATTTTCTTGGGGTGCATTATGACCTTCTGTGATCAACTTAATTTGACGGTCTTTATCATTGATCAGCATCTTTAACGATCGAAGTAGATTGCTGTTCCATAGGCCAATGCTTCGATCGACCCCACTTGATTTTTATCGTTAGCACTTTTGCCGATAGATGATGTTTCAATTCTGACGTTGATAATGAGTCCGTTCTTTGATTTACATGCTTGCTTCATTCTAAGGACAGCTTCTCTACGAGCTCGGTCGATGAGAGATTCATAGGTTCGTACTCTTCCCCCAATTAGCATCCTTAAAGAGGCCAGAACTCGTTTAAAGTAGTCTAAACTGATAACTGCTGAACCACTCACCATCTGAATACCTACAATATTCTTTTCTGTAGGAACCTTTTTAAGGGTAACGACTGGCAGGTCAAGCATCTCAATTTCACGCTTTTTTATGCTTTGGTAATGACGTTTTTCAACGAAAGTTCCTATGGCATAGGCAGAAACCAATAGTAATAAAAATACGACTAGACTCATAATTGCTCATCTGCTTCAACAATTACGGCTGTACCATAAGCGTATAATTCCGCGGCTCCTTGAGCCACCGAACTTGTTGAGAACCGCACGTTGATTATAGCATTTGCACCTAATGCTTTAGCCTGCTTTTTCATCCTTTCGAGGGATTCTTCACGACTTTGATTTAGAAGGTCTGTATAACCTTTTAATTCTCCACCAACGAGATTTTTGAGTCCGGCAAGGATATCGGCTCCCACATTCTTTGCTCGTATGGTGCTTCCGCTCACCAAACCGAGATGTTTAGTGATTTTTTGGCCTGGTACATATTCAATATTTGTTAGTAACATGTCTTCTCCAAAGATTTATCCTGATAGCCACAGTGTCGCAAAATGTCACAATGTTTTGCAACTCACTCTAACTCTCGATTCAAAATGTGTATTAAAATACTCAAAATTGTTATGTTGAATCCATGAAACAAGCTAATTTAACCCGCTGGTATTTTCTGGTCTGTGCAGGCTTTATTATTATTCAGGCCTATCTAGCCCAAGGATTTTGGGGAAACTGTCTGGACGATGCAGCTATTAGTTTTCAATATGCCAAGAATCTGGCTCTGGGCTATGGTCTTTGTTTTCATTCCAGCATGTTGCCCGTGGAGGGGTTTTCTAATCCGATATGGACGTTGACTCTAGCTGGACTCTATAGCCTTGGGTGGCATGACCTTGTACAGGCTTCAAAAATTTTGGGGCTTCTATTTCATATAGCTACGGGATTGCTATTTTGTTTCTTTGGTTTCAGGCATTACTGGCCTCTTTTGATATTATTCGTTTTATTATGTTTTCCATATCATACCTACTGGGCTGTTACAGGTTTGGAAAATGCGAGTTACGGATTTTTCCTCTGCCTAGCCTATTTATGTGTCAAACGTAAATTAAGTAAATCTCTTTGGATTGTTCTAGGTTTGATAATCTTTAGTAGGCCGGAAGGGTTTCTTTTTGCGTTTATTTTTGCAATAGCAGATCAACAAGAAAGACGAAAGAGTATGTTAATGAGTGCCATATTTTTGATGGTATTAACATTGCTTAGACTTTTGTATTTTCATGATATTGTACCTAATACAATCTGGGCCAAATGGGGCCTTGTGCACAGTACTGACCCTTTATTGAACCTTAAACTAGGCCTTCAATATTTTTGGGATTATTTCAGTAGTTTTCTTACGTTTCCCTATATGGTCATTCCAGTGATGATTTTTCTTGTTATCAAACGTCAGTGGTTACTATTGAGTCTGTTTGGTATCCATTTGATTTTTTTGATGTTAAGTGGAGGTGACTGGATGAGAGGTTGGAGATTCATGTCACCTTTAGCGCCACTGTATGCTTATGCGATAGCAAGTTTTCTTTGGTCATTAGTGATGCGTTTTCAGGAAGTATTAGTGGTACTACTAGTTATACTAGTGAATATACTAGTTTTACTGGGTTGGACGTGGCGGGATGACTATAAACAACTGCAGCAGCCTTATGTTGATGTGGGTCCTCGTATTCAAAGGTCACAAAATTTTGAGCGGATTGCCGAAAAACTTAAGATTCAGGATGCTACGCTTCTCGACGTGGATGCAGGTGGCACTGCATACGGAAGTACTTTGAGAGTTTATGACTTCGCTGGTCTCACTGTTCGAGAATTAGCACATTCTGAAAAGACCAAGCAAAAAGTGCATCAATTTGTT
>MDTD01098056.1_pt1 | contig 12761 bp, 9 predicted proteins | sample 811221 | NCBI WGS metagenome assembly MDTD01 (sample SAMN05326646, study PRJNA326480) | marine metagenome | isolation source: seawater | place: Pacific Ocean: South West | collected 2011 | reverse complement strand
CCACTTAAATCAACAGTAACTGCAGAAAGTGAATCATTTCTATCTAATACTAATTCTTTATTCACTAAAGTACCCCCAGTTACAAACGTATCACCACTATTAACTGAACTAATGTCAACGGTATACGCTGATAAAGCATCTTTTCTATCAAAAACTATAGTTTCACCTACAAGAGTGGCACCAGTTGTAAAGTCATTATTATCAACGCTAGTCGCTAGTTCAACCCATTCTTTAGTTACTAATACATTACCAGTTGCAGCTGATATATCACTTATGGTATTACCACTAACCCAACCACTAGGTGAGTTAGTATAAAATATTAAATTACCATTTGTTTCATTACCGTGATTAAGAATATATTCTAAATTAGTTGTTATAAGTTCTAAAGAACCAGAACCAGTATATGAACCAAAATTGTTAAAATCACCATTAACCACTACAAGCCTTCCGTTATTATCAAGCGTGGAGCCAGAGTTAATTGTAAAATCATCCCAAATTAAATACATATCATTTTGGGCTATTGTTTTGGTACTACCACTAGGTAAAGTATGACTAATCACACTAGTAAATCCACTAGATGTTAAATCAACACCATCATTTCTACTAATTGTTAATATTCCGCTGTTTGTATTATAAGTCGAACCAGTAACAAAGGTGTCAGAAGCTTCAACAATTTCAAGTATATTAGTACCACCAGACATGATAGTAGAAGCGTCAATAGTAACAGCACTTAAGGTATCATTTACCAATGTATACCCATTAAGTGTTAATCCGCTATATATTTCTATAGAAGTATCACCACTACAAGCTATTATTTTGCTAGTATACACCCCAGTACAAGCAGTAAGTGTTGGTGTACCAGCTGTTAACTCAAGAGGTTCAATTATAAACGTTTTATTTACATTTTTATCACTATTACAATTAGCCATTATCTAATTATTATATAATTCTTATATCTGTTACTCCACTTCTTACACCTGCAGCATCTGTAGATAAAGCTACACCGTAATTTAAAAGCGCAGTTGGTATTACAGCGTTGGTAACTACATTATCAATCTGAACATTTTTATCGGTATTAGAAGAATCGTCTAACAATATATACCCATCACTAACACCTTGTGCAGATACCTTAAACCTACTATTTATGATATGGAACATAACGTACCTTATTGGTATTAATACGGCACTAGAACCTAAAGAATCATGTTTATAATCGATAGAACAATCTTGGAACATAATATCCACATATGCTTTTTCATTACTAGAAGATATGTTAAACAAAGGAAAACCATCCTCAACAGTTATCTTACATTTATCTAATTTTAACCTTGTATATGTCTCACTATTATTATTATTAAGCCTAAATAAAGCTCTTTGTGTTGCTTGGTCACCAGCCTTAATGATTATATCCTCTATATTTACATCAACATAATTAAAATTATGTGTACCAGTACCATCATGATATTCAAGAATATTAATTATGTTAAAATTAACATTTTGGGCAGCACCACTATTATCCCATTCAAAACTTTTAGCACTAACATTAAATGTACTAGTACCAGATATCGTGTCAATATTACCAGTAAAAAAAGGAACTCTATCTACGCTAATAAAATACTTAAATGAATGTGTCGTACTATATCCACAAGTAATTTTACCATCCACATCTAAGTCAATTAATTGACAACCTTCAGCTTGACAAAATATAGCTGAAACATCTACATTTCCACCAACATCAATATTGGCAATCGCTGAATGGGCACCTAAAAAATAATGACCACCTGTAACATCTCTAGACACCCTACCTTTAAGTGTGGCTAACTTACCTGAACCAGCAGAGTTTATATATTCTGCTTGTGCCCAAAAATGCCATCCACTATCAGCTTTTGTTCCATCTAAATTTAATATAGAAGAACTATTAAACTCAAATTCTGCAGAAGAACCCTCATATATATAAAGTACTGCACCATCTGTAACTGAAGGCTCAGTTCTTGCCGTAAAATCTCCGTGTCCCGTTATTTTAAAAAATAGAGGATTTGCCCCACTATTAGTTTTACTAAGGTCAGTAAATATTTTTCCAGTAGTTGTAGTATTTTTTATACCAGTTCCAGGTAAAAAATGATAAGTAATCTGGTCCTTACCCAAATTAACTTCTTCATATTGCATAGTGGTTACTATTATTGTGTCACCACTTGTAACTCCAGATTCTGCAGCCAATATTGTTCTATAAGGTTTAGTAATATAACCCTTTTGACCGTTGGTGTCATCACCATTTACATAATCAACATAAGCAATATCACCTAAAACCACATCACTTGTAATTCCAGTTATACTAACATTAGTTCCTGTTGAATTATTTATTGTTATTGTCCCAGCACTATATGTTCCACCAGTAACACTGTCACCAATAAGGTCCTTTACTGTTCCATCAGTGAATTTAACTGAAGGGTGGTTATTATTAGTACTATCTGAAAATAAAGTTATTCTACCACCACTTGGTGTAGTAACATCCGACTTATCTATGTTTGATATTGTAAATTTTGACATATCTTTTTTTATTTTATATTATATCACCTATTAATGTAAATTTAGCTGCTGTGCCTAAATCTCTAGTCACACTTATAAATATGCTATCACCAGCGTTTACAATGAAATTATTATTAAAATCTAAACCATTAAATACTTGAACACCATTTACTGATATAAATATGTTAGTAGCGCCCTCAACATTAATAATATTAGTATATTTTGAATCATATTCAGCAACATAACTAAAATCAGAATTAGCTTGAGGTCTAAATATTACATTATAAGTAAACGTACCATTACTCTCATTTACAGCACTAGTAACCCTAGGTGTAACAGGTGTCTCAAGTACTTCACCCATAACTAATGCTCTGTTAATTGCTGGAACTACTGTAAAATCATCTTCATCAATTATAAAACCTTCTAGTACAATTTCAAACGGTTGAACATAAAATCTTCTGTTTTCAAAATCATCAATATTACTTTCATCACCAACATTATTTAACAATAAAGGCATTGGATGACCCTTAACTCTAATATAATATTGTATAGAATTAAACGCCTTTAACACCTTTACATTAAACTTATTTAAGTCTCTCATTTTATTTGAGAAAATCCTAACTTCATAAGTTATATCTACAGATGTTGGTTGTGGAACCTTATAAATATCAATACCCTTTCTACCACCTTCAAAAGTTGGAACCTTGTAGTATGTCCAACAATTCCTACCTGGTATGTTATATAAACCAGACTGGTTATTACCAACTTGTGGATTTGGTTGCCTAACTATGGTAATAAATGGCATCTTAATATTTTTGTACTTATCAGAATGTTGCCAAGTCTTACTAAATTCAGACCACCTTTGAAGTGTTAAAAATATTACCTCTACCTTTTCACCATCAATTGTTAAATTTAAATCTTTATTAACAAATTCAATGAAAGATTTATCCATATCTTCATACATAACACCTCTAGGTAAAAAAGTACCACCCTTACTGAAATCGTCAATAAGTTGCTCTCTTCTGGCTAAACCAGTTTTTGGTTTAACTATTTTTATATTATTTCTAAATCCTTTAGGTAATGCCATTTAATTAAAGTCCTCTAAATTCTTGTTCGTCAACTGGAGCACACTTAATAGTTCTATAAGCTCCCTTGTATCCCATTATTGTATGTTTATTATCGTAATTTTTAACACCATCATTTGTTACTGAAAAATATCTAACTTCAGTTTCACTAACTGGATAACCTATATAATCACCGTAACTCAGTTCAGTATCAAGCTCAGCTAATTGAGAACTATAAATACCAAAAGTTAAATTTCCATCTTGTAAATATCTAAGACTCCCAGCACCGCTATTATAAGCCTTATTCTCAGCCTCCTCAAGTATTGGTATAACTCTCAACTCTACTGGTGGAAAAAATTTAATACCGTCTTTAGGTGCTTCACCATATAAATCATCAGAAGCGGTATTCTCCCTATCAACCCTATATAATATAACAACAAAGTTACCGTCACCCTCAATGGCTTCTCTACCCATTGATATATCTAAATCAAAGTCTTCATTAGAAAAAAACTTGTTCACTCGATTTATAGGTATTTTTCTTGGTGTTGACATATCTTTTTAGATAAATATTTGAAAATAAGTAATAATTATAAAACACTTGATTTTTTATTAATATTCGATACCTTTGTAAGTAATAAAACCTTTAACAAATTAGATAATGGACTTAAGTGATATTAATAGCGTGAAAGCAATTACCATACTAAAAGAGTATGAAGGTAAAAACCCATATATTAAAAAATTAAAACTTAAATTAGAAAAAAACAACAAGTTGTTACTAACCAATAACCAATCTAATTATATTGTAAACAATCATGAGTTCAAACCAAAAGCAATTAACAAGATTGTGAGTATTACCAACTATCTAGGTGAAGAACTAAAAAAATCAGAACACCTAACCTTTACACCAGAAAAAATTCTAATAGAATATCTGTTAGCTGATAACGATAAAACTTTTCACGTTTATGGTAAAGTAAAAAGAAATCAAAAAAATAGTGAAATGTACTTTATACCTAAGTCACAAATTCTAGATGATTTCCTATTTGAAGAAAAAGAGGTAAATGTTGATTTTGAAAAATATACAAAACTAGATACATTCGTATTGGGTGACGGGACCGTTGGTAGAACACCGTATGAACACCAAATAGCTGGTATTAAATTCCTATTATCTAGAGACGGTTGTCTTTTAGCTGATGACATGGGTCTTGGTAAAACTTATCAATCAATTATAGCTGCGTTAGAGAGTGGTGCTGAAAAAATACTTATTGTTTGTCCCACATCTATGAAAATCTCATGGGAAAGAGAAATAAACCACTTTCAATGTTTTGATACCGCAATTGTTGATGGTAAAAAATGGAATCAGTCTAAGTTTACAATCATAAACTATGACATTCTTAAGAACTTTCATGTAATTCCTGGTGTTGATATACCAAAGGATGATATATGTTGGGAAAACCAAAAATTAGTAACGGGTAATTTTGACCTAATTATTATGGACGAAGCACATAAGTTAAAAAATCACAAAAGCAAGAGGGGGGCTATAATGAAAGATATCTGTACTAACTATGGTGATAAAAAGGTTTGGCTTTTAAGCGGTACTCCTGTAGCTAATAGACCTATGGATTACTATAACTTATTAGCACTTATAGGGTCACCAATAGTCTCTAACTGGAAACACTATGTTATACGTTACTGTGATGGTAGACAAATCACCACTACACTTAAAAACGGATATAAAAAGAAAGTATGGCTTACCAACGGCTCTAGTAACCTAGAAGAATTAGCACTTAAGACTAAAAACGTATACCTAAGAAGACTTAAGACTGAAATAGGTGATATGCCTGAAAAGAATATCTCACCTACTTATCATAAGTTTACGGATAAGCAATGGGATACATATAATGAATTATGGGAAGAATACCTAGTTGAAAGAAAGAAAAAAAAGAAACGTGGAGAACCAGATAGAGATTTAGTTGAGTTAGGTTTACTTAGAAAATTTGTAGCAATGCAAGCAATCCCAGAGACTATTGATTTAGCTGAAGACATTATTGAACAAGAAAATAAGGTTATTATTTTCACTAACTTTACCGAGGAATTAATGGAATTACAAAAACACTTTGGTGATAAATGTGTTGTACATCATGGTAGTATGAGTGATTCTGAAAAACAAATATCGGTTGATAGATTTCAAAATAGTGATAAAGTAGAGGTCTTTATTGGTAACATTATCTCTGCTGGTGTTGGTATTACCCTAACTAAGGCTACTCACGTCATCTTTAATTCATTCGATTGGGTTCCAGGTAACAATGAGCAAGCTGAAGATAGAGCGTACCGTATAGGTCAAAAGAATAACGTTACGGTTTACTATCAATTATTTGAGGATACAGTGTCGGTTAGAATGTGGCGAACACTTAAACAAAAACAAAATGTAATCGACACAATAATGGGTGAAAAAGAAATTGATGAAGAAGCGGTTATGGAAATAATGTTTGAAGAAATACTAAATGATTATGAAGAGAGTTAGATTATACGGTTATGATGATTGTCCCTATTGTCAAGAACTAAAAGAACTTTACGAAAAAAACAACATAGAATTCACTTACATCGATGTTGAAAACCCTAAGTATAAAGAAGAGTTTAAAAAAGTTATGGAAATAGGTAAAACTGATAGTGTACCTATAGTATTGGTTAATAAAACGATACTCGCGCCCGAAAACAGCTTTAAAACCATAAATGAAGCCCTACTATTAACAAATAAATTTCTTAATGACTAAGATTACTAATTTATCATATATTTATTAATAAATAGATATTATGAGTGTTAGCAACGAAGATAAAAGTAGAATTTACGAACAGTTGAGAGTATCTTTAGGTGCTCCATTAAGACAAATTGAGCTTACTGATGATATGTTGTGTACTCTTCTTGGTATTGCTATAGAGGATTATTCACAATATGTTGGTGAATGGCTTATAGAACATCAATGGCAATCACTACTAGGTAAGAGTGTTGATACAACAGACATGGCTTTCGCACTAAGTGTTAGAGACTTTGACTTCATGACACAATACACATACGCTTACTCCAAACAAGTTGGCTTACAAGCTAGAGGACCTTGGGAACTTAAAAAAGACTATATAGACTTAGAAGAAGGTAGACAAAACTATGTCATACCAGCAGGTAGAGAAGTAAACGAAGTTCTTTGGATTACTCCACCAACCACAAACATGGGTCTATTTGCAAATTACGGAGGTATAGACTACGGATTTGCTGGTGGGTTTGGACAAATGGGTAGTAGTGGTGGCGGTGGTTACGGTTTAGGTGGTAATGGAGGTTACTATATATCACCAGCTTACGACATACTACTTACCGCATCAGATTTAAATCTAAAAAATAGAATACTAAGAAGTGAATTAGTATATAAACTAACAGCTGGACCAAACGGAACAAGAATATTACACTTATTAAGTGTGCCAGGTTCTAAACTAAGTTTCGGTCACGGAATAGGTGGTGCTGGAAGCACTATCAATTTAAATGGTTGCCAAGTATGGTATCACTATTACGATACAACTAGTGATAATGTAGAAGATTGTAGAAATGAAAACTCAGATATTATAAAATTACCAAACGAAGTTCCGTTAGCCAAATTAGACTTTTCTAAATTTAACGAACCTACTAAAGTTTTGATAAGACAGTTATTTGTAGCTGAAGCAAAAAGAGCTTTAGGTAGAACTAGAGGTAAATTTGGGGGTATTGTGGGTCCACCTGAAGCGGAAAGAACCATGGACTTTGATACATTACTTTCAGAAGGTAATGAGGAAAGAAAAGCAATACTTGAACGTTTAGATACTAGACTAGAAAGATTGTCAACAACAAAACAAATTGAAAGGGCAGCTAACGAATCCGAACAATTAAACAAACATTTAAAATATAGACCACTAGGGTTTTACTTAAAATAACAAAGGGAGCAACGCTCCCTTTTTTATGGTTTAATTATTAAATCATCTGGGTTTTGATTTTTAACTGTCTCTAGGTCTTTAATACGACCTTTAATACTAGCAACGGCTTCTTTAGTCGTTCTACAAGCTTTATAGTAGTCAACTTTACCTTCCTTAACTATATATTCCTCAACCCAATAACCATCAAGAACCTCAATCCAACCATCATCCTTTAATAACTTAATGTTATTATCAAATTCTTCCATTTCACTTTCTGCATTATAAACATCCTCTAACCACATACCATATTTATCATTATTATTAACATCTTCAATAGCTTCGTAATATCGATTACGCTTTATTGCTAAATCCTCATATTTGAAAATATCCTTAAAGTCAGCTAATTTAATATCCCATTCTTTTGAGTTAAAATAAAAGTCTCCATTATCATCTTTAACCAAACTAACAAAACTAAGTTCTTTAGGTAATTTATTTTTAGACCTCAAGATATCATAGTCCGAAACCTCAAGCCTTTTAAATACATCATTTATTAATTTAGACTCTTTATTTATACCTTCAGCCCTCTTAACCCTTTCTCTTTCTTTCCAGTCATCTCTAAGGTTAATCCACTCACCGTACTCCATAAAGTTAGGGATTTTATTAACAGAATCCCAGAACCTAATCTCTCTATCTTCCATTTTCATTAGGTCTTCGTGATAATCATCTTGGTCTGATGGGTCAAACGGTTTACCAGCAATTAACTCACATTGTTTTTTAGTAAAAACATTCTTCTCATCTAACTTAACAACCTTAGTCTTTTTATCTTTATATACATTTCTAATAATATCAGACCTTATTTCAGTGTCAAAACAAACTAATAATGGTTTAATTCTTTTATTGAAATTATCTAAATATTTAGCGACATTATATTCATCGGTAGTATAATCTGGATTATTTTCAATATCTTCCTTTGGTAATAACTTACAGTTAAATAATATTTCTATATTTCCAGTTTCCTTATCCGTAACCTTTTTGATATCACTATGTGATTTTGCTGTACCAGTATTAACATAATAAATAATATCACCCAAATCTACATTTAAATCATGCATTTCTACCAACTCCATATGAGCTTGCCTAGACTTATAACTACCAGCTTTATTCTTTTGTTTACAATAAACATTCACATAATTATCTCTAGTCATCTTAACTTTAGACTTAGAGGCTATTTTTAAAACTGGAATTCTATAATTATAAATGTCTTCAACCGTTTTATGATACAACTCTATAAATTCATAACCCTTACCATATAATAATAACTTAACGCCTTCATTTATAAATTCTTCTATATAAACAGACATAGCCTTAGATTTAAGTGAGTTACCAACAAGTTTAACCTTACCATCTATAAGGTTACCATAATTCTTTCTAGCAAAGTTAATAGTAGACTCACATATATCATCTATGTCCAGACCCATTCTACCTTCCATATATTTTTCATTAAACTCAGCTAAAACAGCATCAATACCTTTAAGTACTTGACCTTTTTCATAGTGCTCAGTCTTCCAATGCGAAGCTTGACAGATATACTCAACATCATCAACGGAATCTGGTATAGAAAAGTTAAATCCATCCGTATCACCCACTAACGCTCTAAATTTATATTTATCGGTGAAATGCTTAACCATTAACCTTAATGACTGTCTACCCCTACACGTTGTTTCTTCAGCACAATCTGAATCACCCCAATTAAATATATAAGGGGCACCATAAGCACCAAAGAATGAGTTAGCCAAAATCTTCAATGGTAATTGTTTTTTATCATAATCAGATGCTAATTTCTTATTATGGCTAATCATTTGTTCAGCCTTAGCTATTCTTTCTGGTGTTAATTTATGTCTATTCTTATCTAAAAGTTTCTGTAATCTTTTAGCTTCAGTTTTATGTTTACCTGTAAGGAATTTAAACTCATCCCGTTTATCAACAATATATGTCAATAAACCTTCCATAACGCCAGATATATCCAAATCTGGGAATATACCCCAAGTAAGTTGTGTTTTTGGATATAAGGCTGCGAAATCCAGCTTAACAACCCTCTTAGCATAACCAACTTCAATTAATCTAGAAAGACCACCAACAAAGTTCCTTTTTTTCTCTAAATCAGGTACAGCCAATTCATTTTCATATGACCAAGCGGCCATAAGCAATTTCCACTGTCCAGCTGTACCCATAGTAGAACTTCTCATATAAGAAGTAGGTAATAACTTAGCGATAAGATATGCAGCTTGGTTATATATACCATCAATCTGCTCAGTTTCCCAAAGGTCATCAAGTAAATATCTTTGAACGATATAATCACCTTTAACTTTAGTTAAACCTTTAGGTAATGCAATTCTTTCCTCTTCACTTAACTTCTCCAATAGACCCCAAGAACCATTAGTATCATTAAACCAATAATCCCTATCATCAGCCCATGTTGTATGAATTTCACTTCCTGGGACATAAACTCTATTTTGTTTAGCAACACCAGAATAATCCGTAATATACTTAAGACTCCAAGATTTAATGTCTGAATTGATAGCTTGTGCCTTACGAACAGAATGTGATATATCTAGGATATTATAACCCCACATATAAGTCTGTTTATAATACTCTTGCTCATTACCAAGTTTTAGTATAGCATCTTTCCATCTTATTTTGGATTTAGGTTTTAAGGTCTTAGCTATCTTTGTAATATCCAAACCTAATCTATCACATCTTTTTTGGAAAAATGGCCAATCAAAGTTTTCAGAGTTATATGCGGTTATTATATCTGGAACTAACTCACTAATAATAGAGAAAAACTTTTTTATATTGTACCTCTCAGAATCTCTTTTTTCTTTAGGTGTATCACCCAAGGTTTCTAATACAACCTCATACCCCTTATTATCTCTAATACCTATTTGAAATATCGCATCGTTATCAGCGTCTAACCCTTCCGTTTCAAGGTCAAACTGAAATCTATGAACATCGTTATAATCATCCATCCCCTTAAACAACCTCTTACCTGTTTGAATAAGAAACTGTTCGTCTGGTGAAAATCTAACAAATAAGTCTTTAAATTTAACAGTTGAGTCTTCATCTTTGGGATAAGCTTTTTCAGCACTAAAAATATCAATACCACCCTCCTTAAAAAAGTTAACTATAGAACCATAACTTTCGGTAGAGGTAACCATAAACCTATACCCATTTTCCATCCTACTAGGAACGTTACCATTAGAATCTTCATTTTTCAACCCCTTAATCCTAATTTTACGCTCCCTCATGGCCTTTTTTATTAAAGACCTATCGCCATTATATATTAAATCAACGACCTCATGCTTCATCCACAAAAATGGGGTTAAGGTATGCTTTTCAATATACTTACCCTTTTCAGGGTCATTAATAATTAGGGATACAAAATTTTCATAATATGTAGCTTCGATTCCTACGATATATTTTTGAGGGTCTCTACCAACTAAAAAACTTTCTATTTCCTCAAAATCAACTTTTGCTTCAGACATACTTATAGAGTTATTTTTACAAACTTACTACTAATAGAATGATTTGACAATGGGTCGGTGTGTAAAAATATTTTTAAGCAATTTAAAAAATTGCTTAACAAAATTACTTATTTAATATGAAATAAACAACACTCAGTTATCTTTTTATTGAACCGTCCAATACATTTATTATTAATTCTTCCTGTATTGGAACTACTAACGTACCTGACCCGTCTAAAAATTCAACAATAAAAGTACCTATATAGGTACCTGGTTTTGAGGTTTGTTTTTTGGTAAATTGATATGTTAAATAATATTCTTCATCTTCACATCCATTATATTGAGATTTAAGGGTTAAGGTCGCAGCTTTCTTACCAATCACCTTAACCCCAGTATTTAAATCTGACATTGTGAAAAATATGTTACTATTCTGAATTTTATCATTAAACTCCTTATACGTATACCTCCCATCCTTAATTAATTCCATATTTAAGACTGGCAAAGTTGAGTTTTTATTTATGTTAAAATTCATATTTATTTTTTTAATAAATTCTTTAATTTAATTACTTCTTCAGGAATACCTAAAACATTACGTTTAAAGGCATGTTTGATGTATAAAACTGGTGAAGCTAACATAAGTGCTATATATCTCTTATATGCTTTAAATTTACCATAACCAGTCATAATTAACATCTCTCTGTATATAACATCAGCAGCATTACCAACGTAACCCATTCTATACAAATAATCATGTAAAAAATTATCTATTCTAGGTTCTCTATTGTCTTTAACTAATGTAGCCCCATCATAACCTCTTTTTTCCCAGAACCTACTGTTCCATGCTATTTTAAAAACATCAATTATTTCTACTGGCAAGTTATATTCTTCAATCTCTTTAATATAACTTTTAAATATATATTTTTCACTTATATACGGGTATCTACCAAAAGAGTAAACATCCTTAACTATGTAATCACTAACATCTATCATCATTTGTTTTATTTATAAATATATTATTATTAATAAAAGTATAAATTATAATTACTCAATATATCTACTCTTATCTATATTGAATCCATTATTAATGTCTACCCAATTTAAATCACATATATAAAATTTAAATTCAGATATATCACCAATAAATGTGCCAGCAAAATTCTTTTCAATATTAAGTCCTAAATCATCAGGGTCTTGACCGTCAAATGTCATTGACTCCAACAAACCTTGACTACCACCACCCAAACTAATATTAAATGGAACACCTAATTGCTTATCTTTGTATTCACTCAACCTCTTACTAACGAATTCTTTAAAATCATCAACAACAAACTTAAGTCTACCATCAACATAAAACATAAGTCTACCAACCCTCAAAGGAGCACACTTTAACTCATTAGCTGGTATGTCTTCATCTAAAGAAAATCTTATAGAAATTTTATGCCATTTGTCATCTGAAACCATACCACTAATAGAATAAGACTCATTAACAGTAACACCAGTAGTATAAACTTCGTTAACACAAGCCCCAGTCATCTGAAGACTTCTGTAACCTATACTACCATCATCTTTAATTCTGAAACCTAGAGCGTTATCTATTATATCAATATCTTTATCTAGTTCTTTTAATTCAGAGGTAAATCCAGTAAACGTACATACGGTCTTATCACCAAACCCAGAACCACTAGCACCACAAGTTCCACAACTACCGTCATTACCT
>MDTD01128442.1_pt1 | contig 12762 bp, 14 predicted proteins | sample 811221 | NCBI WGS metagenome assembly MDTD01 (sample SAMN05326646, study PRJNA326480) | marine metagenome | isolation source: seawater | place: Pacific Ocean: South West | collected 2011 | reverse complement strand
CCAAATATACTTACGATTGGTCGAATAATTATTGTGCCAATATTTGTTATAACTTTTTTTATTCCAGGATTTTTTGGAGATCTAATACCTTTTTTTTTGTTTGTATTAGCTAGTTTCACTGATTATTTAGATGGATTGTTAGCTAGATTATTTAAAGAAGAGTCTAAGTTAGGTGAATTATTGGACCCTATCGCAGACAAAATTTTAGTTTCTGCTGCTCTTATTTTGCTAGTAATGAATGGTACAATTAAAAATTACGAGGTTATTGCTGCAATAATCATATTAACTAGAGAAATTTTAATTTCTGGGCTTCGTGAATTTCTAGCTAAAGGGAAGATAACTATGCAAGTAACAAGCTTATCAAAATTAAAAACTTTTATTCAAATGGCTGCGATTGCCATCTTGTTAACTGGTGATATAGGAAATAAAATAATTAATTTTCAAGACTATAATGCTCAAACGGTAGGGATTATTCTTTTATGGCTCTCAGCATTTTTAACTTTATATACTGGCTATGATTACCTTAGAAAAGGTATTGATCATGCTATTAACGAGGATAGTAAAGATTAGGCAGCAGATTCTTTTCTAACCAGGTTTTGATAAGCATCATTTAAATCTGAAATTACTTTGCAAACTTCAAATTTATAGTTGTTAATTTGTGATACTGGAGTTACTTCTGCTGCTGTTCCAGTTAAAAAACATCCAACAAAATTTTTCATTTCCTCAGGTTTAATTTTCCTCTCTATAACTTTTATTCCTTTAGATTTAGCAATTTTTATTACTTCACGTCTTGTAATACCATCTAAGAAAGAGTCTGGTGTTGGTGTATGTAGTTCACCAGCCTCATCTTTGAAAAATACGTTTGCCCCTGTTGCCTCGGCAATATTTCCCTCGTGATCAAGCATCAAAGAATCTGTAAAACCCTGAGCTTCAGCCTCATGTTTTGATAATGTGCAAATCATATACAAACCTGCAGCTTTAGTGTCCCAAGGTATAGTATTTGGTGCGGGTCTCCTCCAGCTTGAAATATTTAATTTTATTCCTTTTAACTTTAACTTTGGATCGAAATAAGAACCCCACTCCCAAGTTGCAATAGCAACGTGAATTTTATTTTTTTGGGCAGATATTGCCATCATCTCACTGCCTCTCCAAATTAAAGGTCTCACGTATCCATTAAGAACTTTCTGTATATTAACAATATTTTTACAAGCATCGTTTATCTCATTTTGAGTGTAGGGGACCTTAATTCCCATTCTTTTAGCTGAATAGAATAATCTTTCTGTGTGTTCTTGAAGTTTAAAAATTTCTCCCTCATAAACTCTTTCACCTTCAAATACACAACTGGCGTAATGAAGGCCATGATTCAAAATGTGAATATTGGCATCTTTCCAATCAACAGTTTTGCCATTGAACCAAATTTTTCCTGATCTTTTATCGTAAGGTATACTTTCCATCTGAAGTAAATATATAGATTTTTTTTATTTAAAAAAGTATATTCCAAAAGAGGATAAGTCAATATAACTTACCATTATGAAAGATTTATTGTACCTAAAAGATGATCAAATAAAAGAGTTTATACAGCTCCTTTATTACGCTTATAGGGAGACCTTTTCTGACCCAAGAGAAATCTTATCAAAAAAATTTTTTGGGCCTGCGCACCTTAGAGCATTACACTTAATTGAGGGGAATCCAGGAATAAACTTAGGAGAATTAATTTTTAAATTGAAGGTGACAAAGCAAAGTCTAAATAGAGTATTACGAGACCTCATTAATGCAAAAATGATCAAACAAATACAAGATGAAAATGACACGAGAAAAAAAAACTTATTTCTAGATAAAGATGGAAAAGTTTTTTTTGATAGTGTTTATAATTCTCAAAAAAAAAGGATATTTAATGCTCTAAAAAATTCTAGCTCAGATTCAGTTATAAAATTTAAAAACGTTTTAAAAAAAATTATTGATGGAAAATGATAAATTACATATTTTAGTAGTTGATGATGATGACAGAATAAGGAGTCTTTTAAAGGATTACCTTTGTGGGAACAATTATATTGTATCTACAGCAGAAAATGCAGAGCAAGCTAAAATTAAATTAGAATATTTAAAGTTTGATATAATTATTTTAGACGTAATGATGCCTGGTCAAGATGGATATGATTTGACTAAAGAAATAAAAAAAAATATTAGAGTTCCAATAATTTTATTAACTGCCAAAGGGGAGGTTGAGAGTAGAATAAAAGGTCTGGAACTTGGTGCAGATGATTATTTAGGAAAACCATTTGAGCCAAAAGAATTACTTTTACGCATAAAGAATATTATCAAGAATACAAACAAAATTGATATGAATTCTAAATATTTAGTTGGGTATGCAAATATTGATTTAAATAAAATGACTATCAGTTTAAAAGACAAAAATAAAAAGATAAATAGTTCAGAAAAAAAAGTCTTGATAGAGATGCTTTCAAACCCGGGCAAAACTTTTAGTAGAGAGGAAATTGGCAAAATTTCTGGAATTACCCAAGAACGATCTATTGATGTAATGATTACAAGGCTTAGACAAAAACTTGAGATTGACCCAAAAAATCCAAAATATTTACAAACTATAAGAGGCTCTGGCTATGTTCTTTGGATTCAATAAAATTTTAAAAGTTATTTTACCTAAGAGACTATTTTATAGAGCCTTAATAATTGTAGCTGCACCAACCATTTTACTTCAGTTTATCATTACAATAGTTTTTTATGATAGTATTTGGATTAAGGCTAATAAAAACACTACAAGATCTTTAGTTGCTCAGCTTAAAACTATCGAAGAAATATATCAAAATGATAAAAAAAATTTAGATTTTTTTACTGATAGTTATAAAAATAATTTTGATTTTGAAATCGGAATTAATCAAAATGAATTTCCTGCGATTTCCGGTGAAAGAAAATTCAGCCCAATGGATAGATCTCTTCGCAGAGAATTAAAATCAACTTTTGGAAATAATAATTATTGGTTTAGCACGTCTAAATTTAAAAATGCAGTTGAAATAAAAATTAAATCTGAAAATGATGTGATTGAATTTTTGGTACCTAAAGAAATGGTTTCTGCCTCTTCAGTTAGACTTTTTGTTTTATGGACAACCCTACCTTCAATTGTTTTGGTTATAATAGCTCTTATTTTTTTAAAAAACCAAACCAGGCCTTTAGTAAAACTTGCCAAAGCAGCAGAAAGATTCGGGAAAGGTGATTATGTTAATGACTTTCGCCCCTCTGGAGCGCAAGAAATAAGAAAAGCAGCCTACGAATTCGATCGTATGGCAAAGAGAATAAATAGACACTTAAACCAGAGATCTGAAATGCTGTCTGGTATAAGCCATGATTTAAGAACTCCTTTAACTAGATTGAAATTACAATTAGCGATGTTAAATCAAAAAGATTTATCAAAAAATATGTCGAAAGACATAGATGAGATGGAAAAAATGCTCAATGATTATCTTCAATTTGCTAAAACGCAAGCTCAAGAAAAAACTATTGAAATTAATTTAAATAAGTTATTTCGTGAAATAACCAAAAGTTTTAACAATACTAATTTGGAAATTTCATATCTTGATGACATAATCTTAAAAGGTAGACCCACGGCTTTGAAGCGATCATTTGAAAACATTATACAAAATGGTTTGACTTATGGAAAAAAAGTTTTTGTTCAATTGCAAAAAACATCAAACCGAGCGATGATAATAATAGATGATAACGGGCCTGGAATACCAGAGGATCAATATAAAAATGTATTTAAGCCTTTCTTTAGATTGGATAAAAGTAGGAGTCTCAATAAATCTGGTGTTGGTTTGGGTTTAGCTATTGTAGAGGATGTAATTAATTCACATGGTGGAAATGTTCAACTGGCAAAAGGTCAATTCAAAGGTTTGCAAGTCAAAATTTCTTTACCTTTTTAGTTTTATTTTTACTTTTTAATTTTTTAATAATTTTATCTTGTTTTTGAACAACTTTTTTAAGAACTTCAAACTCTTCTCTAGAGACGAGATTAAGTTTATTAATTATTTTATCTTTCTTAAATTTAAAATCATTAGAAATTTCATTTTGAAGATCTTTTGTAGTTAAAATACCATTTTCAATCAAGTTTGATAATGTTTTTAGAATTTTTCCTGAATTACTCATATCTCATCTTATTTGATAGGAATGTAGATTTCAAATATGTTATAAGAGGTCATGTTTACCCATAATTTAGATCCAGTTATATTTAATTTTGGAATAATTGCTATCAGGTGGTACTCTTTAGCATATATCTTTGGTATTTTGATTGGTTGGTGGTACGGAAAAAAAATCATTTCAACACAATTTCAAATAAAAGATAAATCTGAATTAAATCAATTTGATGACTTAATTACTTATTTGATCATTTCAATAATTATAGGTGGCAGATTAGGTTATATTTTTTTTTATAATTTAAAATATTATCTTTCAAATCCCTTAGATATAATTAAGATTTGGGAAGGAGGAATGTCTTTTCACGGGGCTTTAATTGGAATAATTTTGGGAACATATCTATTTTCTTTAAGAAATAAAACAAAAATGATGTTTCATCTAGACATTATTGCATGTGTATCTCCGATTGGAATTTTTTTAGGTCGTACTGCAAATTTTATAAATGGTGAGCTTGTAGGAAAAGCGACCTCGATGCCTTGGGGAGTAATTTTTCCAAAGTTAGATGGGATCTCTAGACATCCTTCCCAATTGTATGAAGCTTTGCTGGAGGGAGTAATTTTATTTTTTTTACTAAAATTTTTTATATCAAAGCAAAACTATAAATTAGGAACTTGCTCTTGTATGTTTTTAATTTTTTATGGAATTTTTAGAACTGTATCAGAATTTTTTAGAGAGCCTGATTCTCATATAGGTTACTTATTTAATCTAATAAGTACTGGATCCGTATTAAGTATTTTAATGATCATCTCTGGCTTAATGATGTATAGTTTTATAAAAAAAAATGAAAACTAATGTAAAATTTTTTAAAAATTCAAAATATTTACCAGTGGACAGGTTTTTCAACAATGTTCTTTACGACAAGAAAGATGGGTATTACAACTCTAAAAAACCATTTGGAGAAAAAGGTGACTTTATTACTTCACCTAAAATTTCAAATTTATTTTCAGAAATGATCGCTATTTGGATAGTTGCAACCTGGGAAATTTTTGGAAAGCCGAAAAATTTTAATATTGTAGAGCTTGGCCCAGGAGACGGCAGCTTAATAAAAATTTTGATAAAGGTTTTTAAAAATTTTCCAGAATTCAATAAATCCAAAAAAATTTTTTTATTAGAAAAAAGTAATTTTTTAGCAAAAATACAAAAAAAAAATCTTAAGAGTAATAACATTAGATGGATTAAAAATTTCAATGATCTAAAAAAAGGGCCAGTTATTTTTTTTGGAAATGAGTTTTTTGACGCAATTCCAATAAAACAATTTAAACGTAAAGATAATATTTTATTTGAAAAATATTACTCTTTGAATAAAGATTTTAAAATTAAATCATGCTTTAAAAAAGCATCAATTACAGACTTTAAAAGTATTAATTCGTTTAAATCTTTAAGAAATCTACAATTTATTGAATACCCAAAAAGTGGGTTGGATGAATTAAAAAAAATTATTAAAAAAGTAAAAGATTTAGAGGGTTGTGTTTTGTTAATTGATTATGGTTATTTAAAACCGAACAATCAAGATACTTTGCAATCAGTTTTAAGGCACAAAAAAAATCCTATCTTAAAAAATATTGGGAAAGCTGACGTAACATCACATGTTAATTTTGCTCTACTTAAAGAATTTTTTGTTAAAAATAAATTAAAGGTAAAAAATACTATTTCTCAAAGTGAATTTTTATTAAATTTAGGAATAAAAGAAAGAGCAGAAATAGTTGCTAAAAAAATGAAATTTACAGATCAAGCTAACTTATTTTATAGATTAAAAAGATTAATAAGTCCAAAATCTATGGGGACTTTGTTTAAAGTAAATTTAGCCTATAATTATAAATATAATAAATTTATTGGTTTTAAGTAATGTTTTATTCAAAAAAATTAAAAAAATTTAAGGAAATTAAGCATTGTTTTTTTTCTCGAAAAGGTGGGGTTTCAGAGGGGTTATATAAAAGTTTAAATTGTGGGCTTGGCTCTAGAGATAAAAGGAAAAATATTTTAAAGAATCTAAGTTATGTGGCAAAAAAATTGAAATCTAATAAAAAAAATTTAATTTTAATGAAGCAAACTCATAGTAATAAAGTTATTAAAATAAAAAACAATAATTCAAATAAAAAAATAATTTCTGACGCAATTATTACAAATAAAAAAGGAATAATCTTAGGGGTTTTAACTGCAGATTGTGTCCCTATTCTACTATTTGATTACAGTAGTAAATATATAGCTTGTATTCATGCTGGATGGAGGGGTGCATTCTCTGGAATAATAGAAAACACAATAACAAAAATTAAAAAACTTACTTCGCAAAATAATTTTTATGCTAGTGTAGGCCCTTGTATTGGAAGAAATAATTATGAAGTAGATCTGAAGTTTTATTATAAGTTTGTAAAAAGAGCTAAAAATAACAAAAGATACTTTTCAAAAAAAAATAGTAAAAAGAAATTTTTTGATTTGCGAAATTTCATTAACGATAAACTCGTAAGGCTAAATGTTAAGACTGATCACGTGATTCATGATACTTTTAAGGAAAGTAACAACTTTTTTAGCTATAGAAGGTCATCAAATTTAGGACACAAAGATTATGGAAGATGTTTATCAGTAATTAAGTTAAATTAGATTAAATTTGAAAACTTTACAAAATAATTGTATAAATAATTACATTTCATGAAAATTTTATCTGGAACTAGCAATTTAAAGCTTAGCAAAGATATCTCCAAAAACCTCAAACTAAAATTAATAAATACAAATATTAGAAGATTTGCCGACGGAGAAATTTACATTGAAATAAATGAAAATATTAGAGGTAATAGTGTTTTTGTAATCCAATCGACTTCTAATCCCGCTAATGACAATATTATGGAACTCCTTTTAGTTATTGATGCTTTAAAAAGATCATCTGCAAAAACTATAACAGCTGTTATTCCTTATTTTGGTTATGCAAGGCAAGATAGAAAAGTTGCACCTCGTACTTCAATATCAGCAAAAGTAATTGCGAACTTAATATCTAACGCTGGTGCTACCAGAGTAGTTACTGTAGACTTACATGCTGGACAAATACAAGGTTTTTTTGATATGCCTGTAGACAATTTATACACAGCCCCTCTTTTTGCAAAATATATTAAAAAAAAGTTTAAAGATAAAAAGTTAATTTGTGTTTCGCCGGATGTAGGTGGAGTTGCAAGAACTAGAGCTTTAGCAACTAGAATTAAAGCAGATTTAGCAATTATTGACAAAAGAAGACCTGCGCCCGGTAAGTCAGAAGTAATGAATATTATTGGGGATGTAAAAAATAAAACTTGTATTATAGTTGATGATATAATTGATAGTGGTGGAACGATTGTTAATGCTGTTGATGCTTTAAAAAAGAGTGGCGCAAATGAAGTTTATGTATTTATAACTCATGCAGTTTTAAGTGGTGACGCAGTAAAAAAAATAAAAAACTCAAAAATCAAGAAATTAATTATAACAGATACCATTGATAATGATCAAAAAATTAAAAATAATAATAAAATTGAGGTGTTGTCAATTGCCTCACTCATGTCAGAAGCCATTAAAAGAATAGCAAATTCAAATTCAGTATCAGATTTATTTAATTAACGCTTGTTTTAGTTTTGATCTTGAGATATATAACTTTTTTTACAATTTTATGAGTAATCTAAAAGCTACAAAAAGAGAGAACTTATCAACTGGCTCTAATAACAAGTTAAGAGCAGAGGGTTTTATACCTGCAATTCTCTACGGAGGTAAAAATCCAAATCAAAACATTTCTATAAGTAAGAAAGAAATTTCAAATATTATAAATTCTGAAACTTTTTTATCAAAAGTATTAGAAATTGACATTGATGGTAAAAAAGAAAAAGTGATACCAAGAGATGTATCTTACCATGTAGTCTCTGAAGAACCGCTACATATAGATTTTATGCGAATTGTCTCTGGGAAGAAAATAATTTTAGAAATTCCAGTAAAGTTTATTAATCATCCTGACTCACCTGGTTTAAAAAGAGGAGGCGTTTTGAACATTGTAAGGAGAAAATTAGAATTAAGGTGCCCAGCAGAAAGTATACCAGATGAAATTATTGTAGACTTAAAAGGAACTGAAATAGGAACTAGTATTAAAATTTCCTCGGTAAAACTTCCTGAAAACATTATCCCAACAATTGTAGATCGTGATTTCGTAGTGGCAACCGTAGCAGCTCCCACAGTTATTAAAGAACCAGAAAAACCAACAGAAGAGTCTCCAGCAGCTGAAGGCGCAGAGGGTGGAGAAGCTCCAGCAGAGGGAGCAGAGGCAGCAGCTAAGGACGGAGAAGCGTCTAAAAAAGATGAAAAATCAAAAGATGGAGCTTCTGCAAAAAAACCTGAAGATAAAAAACCTGCTGAAAAAAAACCTGCAGATAAAAAATAGATAATATGCTTTTACTTGTTGGATTGGGTAATCCAGGTTCAGACTATACAAACACAAGACATAATATTGGTTTTAAAATAATTGATGCCATAAATGATCATTTCAAACTTTCAAAACAAAAACCTAAATTTAAAGGCTTACTTACTACCGGAAATATTGAGGAAAAGAAAATTTACGCGATAAAGCCTCTTACATTTATGAATAATTCTGGAACAGCTATCAAAGAGCTTATTGACTACTTCAAAATTGAAGCAAAAGATGTATTCGTTTTTCATGATGACATGGACATAGATTTTGGAAAAGTAAAAGCTAAGTTTGGCGGTAGCAGTGCCGGGCATAATGGAATTGAATCAATCGACAAGTTTATAGGTAAAGATTATTCCAGAGTTAGAATTGGTATAGGTCATCCAAAGCAAAAAAAGAAGGTAAATAATCATGTTCTTGAGGATTTTAAAGAAGATGAAGAGGAAAAAATAAAAGAAATTACAGAAAATATAGTTAAACAAATTCCAACATTAATTGATAAAAAAATAGATTTATTTTCAAGCAAAGTTAATCAGAATCTCAATGGGATTTAAATGTGGAATTGTAGGACTGCCTAATGTAGGAAAGTCTACTTTATTCAACGCTCTTACGGCCTCAAAAAATGCTGAGGCAGCTAATTTTCCCTTTTGTACAATTGACCCAAACATTGGTGTGGTTGATGTAGTGGATAACAGGCTTGATGAATTATCAGAACTATCAAAATCCAAAAAAAAAATTTATGCAAATATTACTTTTGTTGATATAGCTGGGTTGGTAAAAGGAGCTTCTAAAGGCGAAGGTTTGGGTAATAAATTCCTTTCTCATATCAGAGAAGTTGATGCAATTTTGCATTTAGTTAGATGTTTTGAATCAGATAAAATTACTCATGTTAATTCAAAAATAAACCCCTCTGATGATTTAGAAACAATTAAAACAGAAATAATATTGTCAGATATAGATGTTATTCAAAAAAAACTTGAAAAAGGTAAAAAAAAATTTTTGAGTGAAAAAGAAAAACAAATTTTAGAAGACAAACTTTCCATTTTAAATAAAGGTGAGGAAATAAAAGCTATTAATAATGAAGAGAGTAAATTTTTGTCCACTATAGGCCTTTTAAGTATCAAGCCTAAAATCATAGTTTGTAATGTGGATGAGGAAAATTTATCAAGTGGTAACGTTTTCACTAATCAAATTAAAGACAAATATCCAAATGAAAAAATTATTCTTATTTGCGCTGATATTGAAGATCAGCTATCTGGGCTTGATAAAGAAGAAAAAGAGATTTTCATGAAAGATATAGGTTTAAGCAAAACAGGTTTAAATAAGCTTATAAGAGAAGGTTATGATTTATTAGAGCTTGATACTTTTTTCACATCTGGGCCTGAGGAAAGTAAAGCTTGGACTGTAAAAAAAAATACTTTAGCGCCAAAAGCAGCAGGTGTAATTCACACTGATTTTGAAAAAAATTTTATAAGAGCAGAGGCAGTATCTTCTGAGGATTTTATAAAGTACGGCAGTGCAGAGAAATGTAAAGAAAATGGAAAGCTAAGAATTGAAGGTAAAGATTATATAGTTAAAGATGGAGATGTTTTATACTTCAGAGTCAACCCTTGACCATATCTTTTTCATACTTAGATAAACTAAAATAGTTAAAAGCACCAAATAAATAATTACTTTAACTCCTGTTTTATGTCTTTCTTCGAGTTCTGGCTCTGCTGCCCAAGCTAAGAAAGTTGTAACATCTTTTGCCATTTGATCAACAGTTGACTCTGTGCCATCCGCGTACTCAACTAAGCCATCCATCAGGTTATTTGGCATTTTAATTTTATTGCCTATCATATATTTATTATAATAAACTCCATCATCCAAAATAATATTAGGGGGAGGATCTTCGTAGCCAACTAAAACAGAATAAATATAATTTGCTCCACCTTTTCTTGCTTTAACTAAAACTGACATGTCAGGAGGATATGCTCCTCCGTTTGCTGCTGTGGCAGCTTGAACATTTGGATAGGGATTTTTGAATTTATCTGAAGGTCTACCTGGTCTAGTAAACATTTCTCCTTGATCGTCTGGTCCATCTTGAATCTCAAAACTCGCTGCTATAGCCTTAACTTCTTGTTCAGAAAATTCTGGACCTCCTGATTCACCTAAATTTCTATAACTCAAATATTGCATTGAATGACATGATGAACAAACCTCTTTATAAACTTGGAAACCTCTTTGAAGTGAAGCTCTGTCGAAAGTGCCTGTCAATCCTTTGAAGCTCCAATCTACTTTAATTGGGTCGACCATTTCAGCACTATTTAAAGGTTTAAGTTGGATTATTAGAGAAAAAATAAATAATAGTAATTTTAAATTAGACTTTCTCATCCATTTTCCTAGCTATTGATGGTTCTGCGCCTCCAGATAATACAGGTTCGGAAATACTCATTGGTATTGGATCTGTTTTTTCTAAATAACCAACTACGGGCATTACTACAATGAAATGAAGGAAGTAATAAATAGTGCCCACTCTAGCTAAAACTAAATAAATACCTTCAGCAGGCATCGCTCCTACATAACCAAGCATTAAGACGTCAATGACTAGTATCCAAAAGAACTGCCTATAAAGTGGTCTAAAAACTGCTGATCTTACTTTAGAAGTGTCTAACCAAGGTAGCACGAATAATATAAATATTGCGCTAAACATTAAAATTACACCACCCAATTTGTCAGGTACGGATCTCAATATAGCATAAAAGGGTAGCAAGTACCATTCTGGAACTATGTGTGCAGGAGTAACTAATGGATTTGCTGGTATATAATTATCAGAGTGACCTAAAACATTTGGTGTAAAAAAAACAAATCCAGCGAATATAATCATAAAAACTAAAAGAGCAAAAGCGTCTTTTATGGTTATGTAAGGATGGAATGGTACGGTATCTTTAGATGGTTTCTTTATATCTATACCTACAGGATTGTTATTGCCTGGAACATGTAACGCCCAAATATGTAATACGACTAAGCCTAAAATCAAAAATGGAATTAGGTAGTGCAGACTAAAAAATCTATTTAAAGTTGGATTGTCAACAGAGTACGCTCCCCATAACCAAGTTGTAATGCTGTCTCCTACTAAAGGTATCGCGCTGAATAGATTGGTAATTACGGTAGCTCCCCAAAAGCTCATCTGTCCCCAGGGTAAAACATAGCCCATAAAAGCTGCTGCCATCATTAATAAGTAAATTAACAAACCGATAATCCAGATGACTTCTCTTGGTGATTTGTAAGATCCATAAAATAATGACCTAAAAATATGAATATAGACAGCAAGAAAAAACATTGAAGCTCCATTACTGTGTATATATCTAATTAACCATCCATAATTGACATCTCTCATTATGTGTTCAACGCTTGCAAATGCTAAATCTGCATGCGCTACATAGTGCATGGCTAAAACAATACCTGTAACAATTTGAGTTAGTAAACAAAAAGTCAATATACCACCAAACGTCCACCAATAATTTAAGTTTTTTGGAGTTGGATAATCTGTAAGATGCGCGCCTAAAGTTAGTAATGGCAAACGGTCATTAAACCACTTACCTGCTTTTGACTTTGGTACGTATTCGTGTTCACTCATATTTTATCCAATCTTAATAGTGTTGTTATTTACAAATTCAAATTTAGGAATCTCCATATTAGTCGGTGCTGGACCTTTTCTTATTCTGCCTGACACGTCATAGTGCGAACCGTGACACGGGCAAAACCATCCATTAAAATCACCTTTATCCTTTAACGGCACACAACCAAGATGAGTGCAAACTCCCAGCATTACTAACCATTCCTCTTTACCCTCTTTTACCCTATCTTCATCCTTTTGCGGATCAGGCAAATCGTCCATCTTTACGTTTCTAGCCTCCGCTATTTCTTCCTGAGTTCTTCTCTTTAAGAACACTGGCTTTCCTCTCCATAAAACTGTTATAGATTTACCAGGTTCAATGTTACTTATATCCACCTCTGTAGTAGCCAATGCTTGTTGAGCTTTATCTGGATTCATTTGGTCAATCATAGGCCAAATTACCGCTCCAACTCCCACGGCTCCAACTGTATAACTAGCTGTAAACAAAAAATCTCTTCGATTTACCTTTTTTTCTTCTTTGCTCATT
>MDTD01072640.1_pt1 | contig 12762 bp, 12 predicted proteins | sample 811221 | NCBI WGS metagenome assembly MDTD01 (sample SAMN05326646, study PRJNA326480) | marine metagenome | isolation source: seawater | place: Pacific Ocean: South West | collected 2011 | reverse complement strand
TACTCTAAATTATCTGATACATCTAATCGGTGAAAGAAAGATCTTGGATTATTGTCTATGTACGAGATATTTTCTGTTAATTTAAAATTTGCTTTTATATTCCCAGAATCAGGAAGATATATCCCCTTAATGATTTTTAAAAGGGTAGTTTTCCCAGAACCATTTGGCCCTTTAATCTTATAGATATTATTCAACTCAAAAGAGTAGTTAAAATTAGTTAAGACCTTATTTTTACCAAAACTTTTACTTATTTCTGATAGGACTATTTCTGATGCCATATTAATTTTTATTAAAACAATTGCTTTATTCTTATTATGATAATTCAAAAATTCCTTTTAATATCTAAATATGGATCAGTTTATATTTGATTACTTAAAGGGCACTAAAAAAAATTTTAGTGATTTGGGCGATGAAGTTATAAGCTCTCTTACTTCCCTGTCAAAGAAATATCAATTAATCGGTTTTATTTCATCAGTCTACAAATTTTCCGACGAAGAAAGACTAAAGGAATTAAAGATAATTCAAAAGGTTTCGGTAGCAAAAAACTTAATAATGAATCATGACTTGAAGAGCATATGTAATCAATTTAACAAAAAAAATATTAATTATTGCATCTTAAAGGGGCCAGCATTAGTTCATTTAGGTATTTATAAAAGAGGTGTAAGGTTTTTCAGAGATTTGGATATATTGGTTTCAAGAAGTGATTTGAAGTTAGCTTTTAAGACTTTAAGACAAATTGGTTTCCACTATGAAAACAAGCTATCAAACGATGATTGTAATATGCTTGGGAATATGCATCATCTTCCAATCATGGTAAATAAAAATGGAACTTATTTAGAGCTTCACCACAGAGCAACTTCAAGAAAAAATTATTTAAATTGTCCAATTTCTGAAAATATCTTAGAAGATAAAATCTTTCATAATGGCATGTATGTGCCTTGTGCAGATGCTCTAATAGGACATTCTTTATATCATGGTTTAGTGCACCATAAAGGTCGAATTGGTCCTATTGTCTTATTTGATTTAAAAGAAATTTCAAAAAGATTTAATATTGAGCTCGATAGAAATAATAAATACCTGAAGTCTCTTTGTTTAGAGGATAAAGTAAATCAAATTAAGAATTTGTTTATCGACGTTAATAAAGGGGTCTACACAACTAATTTTAGTCAAAAACTAGATTATATTGATAAAAATATTGTGCCAAAAAATCAATTGGACTCAAAGATTCATATATTTAACATAAGAGAATTAATAGATAAAATAGGAAATAATTTCTTTTATAACAAAGTTGAATTTATAGAATTTAAATATCAAATTAAACGATCTGATATAAAATTTATAATTTTTTATGGGCTGGAATTATTGAGCTCTATTAGAAGAAGAATTAAGTTTTTCTAATTTAATATAAGATATAGAAATGGCTGAGTGGCAGAGTGGTTATGCAGCGGACTGCAACTCCGTGTACATCGGTTCGATTCCGTTCTCAGCCTCCAAATGATGAAAATTTTAGTAACAGGTTCATCAGGTTTTATTGGTTTTCACTTAATTAAGAAGCTGCTAAAAGCAGGTCATAATGTTATAGGGGTCGATGATCATAATGACTATTATAATCCTGAATTAAAACTTAAAAGGTTAGCTCTTCTAAACAAAAAAAACTTCACTTTCCACCAGCAAGATATAAATAGAATCTGCTTAAATGAAAATAATTTTGATTTAGCAATTAATTTAGCTGCTCAAGCTGGAGTTAGGGTGCCAAAAGAAAAAGAATATTTATATGAATCATCAAATATTAGAGGTTTTGAATCGTTTTGTAATTTTTGCAAAAAAACAAATATAAATAAGATTATTTACGCATCAAGTAGTTCTGTATATTCAGATGTTAATAAGGATAAATTTTGTGAGGAGGAGACTTTACTCAAACCTGCTTCAATTTACGGTAAATCAAAACTTTCAAATGAAAAGTATGCTTCAGAGCTAATCAAATCATATAACGTGTCAATGGTTGGCCTTAGATTTTTTTCAGTATATGGTCCATTCGGAAGGCCTGATATGGCATATTATTCATTTACGCAAGCTATAAAAGAAAAACGCGCTTTATTCCTTAATAATGAAGGAAATATGTACAGAGATATGACTTATATAGATGACATTATCCAAGGGATTTTAGGAGCAATTGACTATGCATTGGAACCTGATAGTAGGAATAAAAATGAAATCTTCAATTTAGGAAATGATGCCCCTATTAAAACAACCTACTTACTAAATAAAATTGAAAAAACTCTTGGCAAAAAGGCGCTAATCCACCACTTTACGACTGAAAATGAGAATATAAAAACACATGCTGATATTACTAAAGCAAAAAATTTATTAGGATATAATCCAAAAGTTTCTTTTGATCAGGGCATTGAAAGATTCTTAGATTGGCATAAACAAAATGAAAATATATAAAAAACTTAAGTTAGGGATAGTTGGGCATGGTTTTGTGGGTAAGGCAACTGATTGGGGATTTAACAAACGTGTAAGTAAATTTATTGTAGATCCATTACTAGACACGAACATAAGTGATTTAAAAGAATTTGACCCAGAAATTGTATTTATTTGTGTCCCAACACCAATGAGTGATGATGGTAGTCAAGATTCATCCATTATTGAAAATGTTATTAAGGAACTAATCCTACATTGCCCAAATGCTATTAAGGTTATAAAAAGTACAGTACTGCCCTCTTTGCTGGATGAATTACACAATCTAGATTCTAAATTAATTTATAACCCAGAATTTTTAAGAGAGAAACATGCGAACTTAGATTTTGTTAACTCGGATATGATTATATTTGGTGGAGATAGAAACATTTCTACACAAGTTTCAAATGCATACTCTAGACATTCAAGATGCAGAACGAAAGAGCATATATTTACTGATTTAAAGACCGCATCTTTTATAAAATACTCTATAAATACTTTCTTGGCTTCAAAAGTTATATTTTTTAATGAACTTCATTCCGTTTACGAAAAACTAGAAGTAAAAGATAGTTGGGAATCAATTGTGAGCGTTATCTCCAAAGATTCAAGAATTGGAGATAGTCATATGAATGTCCCAGGACATGACGGAAGAAAGGGTTTTGGCGGCGCATGCTTTCCAAAAGATAGCTTAGCTTTGATTAAATTTGCAAAAAATTTTGACGTTGACCTAAATTCACTAATATCTACAGTCAAAATAAACAATAAAATCAGATCAAATTATGAAGAGCTAGACTCAAGAGAATCAGAGCAAAACGTCTCATTCGATGATAAAATTTGACGCAGTTGCCCAGGTGGTGAAATTGGTAGACACAAGGGACTTAAAATCCCTCGAAGGAAACTTCGTGCCGGTTCAAGTCCGGCCCTGGGCACCATAGCATAAAATAATGAATTATTGGCTCATTGCAAATTACAAAAAAATAAGATCAGATAGAGCTAATACGTATTTCATGAACCAAAGTTTTGTTGAATGAAGGAGTATAAGAAACATCTTGTTGTAAAGACTGGTTCACAAATACACAACAAAAAAATCGAAGAAAACAAAGTTCTTGATATTATCTTTGTGAGCAAAAGATTCTCGCTCAATAACCTAAAGATTGGCAAAGAAATATCTAAAAGTGGTAAAACTGCTCGATATTACAATAAATTTTGGCGTCTGGGCACTTTAGATTCTGATTTGTTGAAAGAAAAGCTCCTAATCAAACAAGATCGGGATTTAGCCACTCATCCAAAACTAGATACTGATCTTTATCTTGTAAGAAAAAAGAAAATCAGTATGGTTTTTATGAAACTGATAGGTAAAGTGGGGTTGTTTAAGACAATTTACATTTTCAATCTATATTTGCTTAATCAGACATTAAACAAAATTAAGAAATTTTCATGATTGTAGAAGCATTATATTTGCCACAATTCCATAGATTTAAAGAAAATGATAGATGGTGGGGCGAAGGTTTTACAGAATGGTTTAATGTAAGGAATGCTAACCCTATTTTTAAAGATCATTTAATTCTAAAAAAATCTCTTTGGGGAGAGTATGATTTATCAGATCCCAATATCATGGCAAAACAATATGCTTATGCAAAAAAAATTGGAGTAGATGTATTTTCTGTTTACCACTACTGGTCAAATGGTAAATTGCTGATGGAGAAACCAATAGAAAATTTATTAAAGTCTAAAAACCATGAATTTAAATTTTATTTAAATTGGGCAAATCATAGTTTTTTTAACAAGGTGGATGGTTTAAATAAAAAACTTTTATGGAAACAAAAATATTGTCAAAATTTTATTGATTCTCATGTCACTTATCTTAATCATGCTATGCAAGATTATAGATACCATAGAATTCATGGTATGCCTGTTTTCAATATTTATGATCCTAGAAATATTCCAAATTTTAGATCATTTGTAACCGAATATAAGGAAAGATTTTTAAAAAAATATAAAACCGAAATTCACCTTCGCTTAACTTTAAAAGATTATAAAGATATTGATTTAATAAAAAATAACATAGACCTTATTGATAGTGTTTATGAATACCAGCCTTTTTTTATTAATCATTCAAATATACTAAATTACTACTCATATGAATTTTTACTAAGATTAAGAAGAGATTTTATGAAAAAAGTTTCAATATTTAACGCAGAAAAAACTGTTAACCGAATAGTTAAGAGCAAAAAATGTATTAGGGACATACCATATGGAATAGGGGCTTATACAGGCTGGGATACAACTCCTAGATGGGGGGAGAAAGGTATTATTCATCACGGGTTCACGCATGAGATGTTAGATGTTCAAATCAATGCAGCTAAAGAAAAAGCTGATAAAAATGATTTTGTGGTAATAACAGCTTGGAATGAGTGGGGTGAAGGTGCAATTATGGAGCCTTGTGAGGAAAGAAAGCCTTTTAAAATAAAATGAAATCACTGGCAATTGCAGCTCTCAGCACTCTCCCAGGTTTTTTGGTTGCCTGGTTATTATCAAATTATTTTAAACCGGGTGATTACACCTTTTTTCTACTTATTCAAAATCTAACAATTGGACTTAATCTATGCTTAAACTTTGGTTTAAATACTTTCATGTTGAAATATAAGCCAAATAGTCAATTAAGCTGCGCTTTTAGTGATGTAAAAATTATTTATGCTTTTTATTTTATTTCTAGTGTCTTGGCAACCACAATTTATTACTTTCTAATTTTTGACAGCTCCATAAACCTTATAAATTTTTTGATTATATCTACCATAAGCTCTATATCGTTCTTACTGGCAAATAATTTTCAACAATTTTATATTGGTCAAGGTCAAATGAACTACGCTCACATCAGATTTGTTGCAGGACCAAAGCTTTTAGCACTATTAATTCTTATTTCTTATTATTTTTTATCTCTGTCTTTTATAGAAAATGCAGCATGGTTTTACCTCATACAACTGATATTCATAATTTTTGGGATAAATATATTTCGTAAATCCTTTAGTAGCATAAAAAATACACTCTCAATAATTCGTACATTTTCTCATCAATGGGGAACATATTTGCTTCATGGTATTTTTGGCCCTTTATTAATTCTGATTGTTTATGATGTTGATCGAGAGCTTGTTGCCACGCTTGGAATAGGAATCTTGCTGTCACAGCCCGCTAGGATGATTTACCAGTTTTCAATTCAAACAAAAATTAAAGCTATTAAAGAACAGATACTATCAGGCTCTAGAACATTTGACATCTCAAAGATTTATAAAAATCTAGTTATTCAATCTAGTGCTCTTATAATCCTCTACGTAATTTTCATCATTATTTTTGAGAGGATTATATCTGAGCTTATCTTTCCAAATATTGATAATATCCTTCAATACACATTAATTTTTATCTCATACCAACTTATAAATGCTTTATTTGGCCCCAATGGAACATTGCTGGGTCTTATTGATGCAGCAAAATATGATTCACGTTCTGCATTTGTGAAGATCTTATTATTTTTATTTTTAATTTATTTAGATATATCTGTTCACACTGTAATGTTGCTAATGATGTTTGTAGAAATAGCAATAAATATATATAAAAATATTCATTTGAGTAAATTCTTGAACAAGAATCTTAATTTATTTCCACCTTCATTATTTGGAGTACTTATTATCTTAATTGAGGTCGCTTATTTTGGAATCTAATCCTTATAATTCCTTTTTACTGGTTTACCCAAAATCATCGATCTCAAAAGTAGAGATTCAAGAAATTTTAAATATTTGGGATGTCAAATATGAATTAATAGAGCTTAGTATTGAGAGCTACGAATTCTACAACGAAATTTATGATCTTGATGTAAAGCTATCTTTGAACAAAGCAAGGCAATGTGGCTTAGGAAAAGCCACTCTTTTTCTTTATGAAACTCCTTTAAATATATTTAGGCTGAGGCCAACATTTACTGAAATTAAGTTATGCAATATATTTGCATTCGATCTGAAACATATACTTAGAGCAATAGATGGGAAAAACTTAATTCATGGAAGCACAGATGAGTCAGAATACAAGAAGGATATTAAATATATTCTAAGCTACCAAAAAAATAAAAATAGCTTAAGTAGAAATATAAATTTGTTCACATTCTTTCTAAATTTCCTCTCCTTGTTAAAGAAAATTATGCTCAGAGTAAAAGGAAGATTGATATATACAATTCAAAAAACCCAAGGATATTTTTCATATTATAAGTACTGCGTTATGTGTTTTTTTAAAAGTGAATATAAGCTAACCCCATGCTTCCCAGAAAAATGGAGATGGTCTAGCAGTTACTTTTTGCTAAAGGATAAAGAGCACTATTTTATAAAATTGCCAAATAAACATGAGAATATTGAAATAGAAAAGCAGGCATCTGATTTGCTTGAACCAACTGGTTTTGCAGAAAAGTGTGAATTAGTTGAATATTTTGGGTTTAAAGCAATAAAGAAAAAATGGCTTGATATTGTGCCTTTAGATTTTAATGATTACTACAAAGATCATATTGTTTCAGAGTTAGAAAATTTATTTGATGAATTGCTCTCTGCTAATATTCATCACTCAGATATTAAATACGATAATTTACAATATGAGTCTGAAACCGGCAGGATTATATTGATAGATTTTGGTTTATCGAAAGTTTTTGAGAAAAAATCTTCCTTCAAATCAAATATAAAAAAATTTGATCAAAGGCGTTGGAATGACTGTTGGAATCTATTTGATGACTTAGTTCAAAAAGACCCTTCAAGGCTTATCAAAGACAAAGACGTATACTATAAATACGCAACTATGGCAGGCAAATATGCAGCAAATGACGAAAACTTAAGACTTATCGACACACCTGAATGAATTTATCATTATATAACTCAATAGTATTCTGTACGGCACCAATTTTATCTTCATATTTGTTCTTTATATCTGGTGTCTCTATAGCTGATGCTTTGATGATTATTAGTTTGGGCATCTTTTTTTTATCAGGAAAACTTCTTAGAAGTAAAAAATTAATTTGGGTCGTATTATTTTTTATTGTTTTATTTATGCATTTGGTTTTTACAGGTATTTTGGGTAGTGATTTATTTATAGGTTATTTCAGACTTGTTAAGTTTTTTATTATTGTGACTTTTTTAATAGTTGTTTATGACACAGTTGATAGAGACCTTTTAACTTCATGTCTTAAATGGACTATTTCTTTAGTTATCTTAGGTTTCTTTGTACAACATTTTCTGCATTTAACTCAAGGAATAAGATTACCTCTAATGATTCCATTTCTGCCATTGGTAAATTCAGATATTTCTTTGGAATCAATTAATGCTGTTTTTGTTAATAATTTCAGACCAGGAGGATTGTTTCTAGAACCAGCTCATTTAAGTTATTATTTATTTTTTAGCGGTTTATTTCTACAAGCACAGAATTCCGAAAGAAGATCTTTGCTGATGCCTTTGATAATCTTTGTATTGCTTGCATCACTTAGCTCATTTGGATTTTTTGCTGCCTTAATTTTATTTTTTCTTTGGTTAAGAGTATTTGATTCTAAATCAAATTTTTTAATAATAATTTGCTTATTAAGCTTGTTGCCATTTTATTACACATTTATTCTTGAATCATTTTCAGGGATACCACAGATTGCACGACTACTAGACCCAAATAGCGTTGCATTAACTGGCAGATTGGAAGGTGGTGAAGAGCAGTTTAATTCTCTTTCAGACTATAACAAAACTTGGGGCCTTGGATATGCAAATTTTCAACTAGATGGCGGGTTTGTTAGTGGCATCAACTTTTTAAGATTATCTTTTGGCACAGTTGGTACAAATATATTATTTACATGTTTTGTAATCATGCTTTTATTTAACATTCGGATAGCATTGCACCTGCTCCTTCTTTTTTCTATGTTATTTGCCTCATCATATTTATTTACCACCTTTTTATTAATTGCATTCTTGCCTCTATTCAGGAGGAATAGGTATTATGAAAACTAATATTCTTCATATAGCACCGGCTTTTCAGGAAAGTGGTGGTGGTATTTTTGAAGTTGTAGAAAACCTATCTAATACCCAAAGTCTCAATAATAAATACTTTATAGATATTATTTGTCACGAAAGTTTTAGACATAAAAAGCCAACAAACAGGAATATACTAAATTTATTACCTTCAAAAATTTCACAGTTCAGCCTTATGTACAAATTAATATTATTCCTACTAAACAATACAAGAAAATATAATATTATCCATATTCATGGAGCTTGGTCTCCACAATTTATTTTGGTTTTCCCATTAATTTTTTTTAATAAAAGAAAAATTATTTATCAGCCTCACGGCTTAGTAAGTAAAGAAACATTAAAAAAGAGCTCAAATACAAAAAAAATTGCATGGCAAATCTATCAAAGATTTTATTTCCGTTTCTGTAAAGCAATAATATGTAATTCAAAACGTGAAAAGTTTGATTTAATAAATTGCTTTAAATTAGATGCAGAAAAAATTTATGTCATCCCAAATGGAGTAGCTAGCGAATTCTTTGAAAGAAAAAAAACCAATCTCAATCCAAAAAATAAACTGCTATATGTATCTCAATTTACACCTATTAAAAATTTAGAGAGCCTTTTTTTGGCAATTAAAATGCTCAAAGATCATGACAATGCAACTATCTATTTAGATTTATATGGGTATGGAGACCAAAATTATATTTCAGAATTAGAGAAATTAAGGAATGATCTTAATTTAGAAAAAAGCATTATTTTTAGAGGCAGACTAGATAGAGATAAAAGAATAGAGGTGTACGATTCCTATAATTATTTTATTTTACCAAGCAAGAGTGAAAGTTTTGGAATTGCTGCTCTGGAGGCACTTAGCAGGGGATGTAAAGTATTTGTATCTTCCAATACTCCCTGGAATGATTTTGCTCATGATAATGTTATAGTTTTTAATCCGTCATCAAAAGAAATTTATCAAGCGCTCAAAAAAGACTTTATCTCAAATAATGAGGTAGATCGTAATACTATCGAAGTTGAATCTGCATTAAAAAAATTTGACTGGAAGAATATATCTAAAGAATTAGATAAAATATACTCAATTTAGAAATATAAAATTGAAATCTCAAATAATATTCTCAGGCATTGATGGGTGTGGCAAATCTACTCAAATTGAACTGCTTAAAAAATATTTCGAGAATAACAGAATTAAATACAAAGTTATTTGGATGAGGCCTGGATCAACTCCTATTCTTCTCATAATGAAAAATCTTGCAAGAAAATTTTTTACAAAGCTTCCAACTGAAGGAAGAAGTAGAGAAAGGGAAAAGCTAATGAAAAAAAGTTACTTGGGAAAAATATGGCTTTACCTTTCTCTTTTAGAGATTATGTATATTGCAAAAGTGGAATCTTTTTTTCTTAGGCTAAGAGGTTTCCATATTATTTATGATAGGCATTTATTTGATGCAATCATTGACTATAAAATATCAATGAATTTAGATCTATTTAAGAGTAAATTTATTAATTATTTGTTAAAACCATCATCCAACGCTTTAATGATATGTCTAGATATACCTCTTCAAACATCTAGAGAAAGATGCAAAAAAAAATATGAGCCATTCCCAGATACTGATGAAGAAAAGGTTGAACGTTATAACGTATACAATGAACATATTCCTAAATCTGGGTACATTAAAATTAATGGTTTACATCAACCTGATTTAATCCACACCAACATCCTTAAAATTTTACAAGGCAGATTTAAATGAAAATAAGCCAGTTTGATGATAGGCATAAACTTCAGATGCAAATTAATGAATGTCTTCAATATTTAAGTGAGCTTATGGGCCTAGAATTAGAAAATAGTAAATATTTTGTTGTTCCAAGGCTGAACTTGATATTTTTAACCGATACCGATGTAAAGCTTTTTAAAAATGTAACAAATGAATACAAATCAAATAAGAAGCTCGTAACAAAAATTTTAGCATCTATATATATTTTTTTATTGGGCTTAGTTCTGAAAATGGGTTTGGGAAAGTTTTTTCTAAAAGTTATTACACTAAAAAGTCTAGAATTTTATCCTATAATAGTTGGTGGCAATAACCGACTTAGATTTATCAACTCTTCGAATAGTTATGCTCTAGTTATAGCAAAGAATCTAAATAGTATTTTATTTACAAAAAATGCAATAAGAGCATTCCATTGTAATCAATTTTCTAATCTAGGTATTATTCCTGATATTTTTCAGCTCAATGATAGGACCTATAAAGAAAAACAAATTACTGGAATAGCACTAAACAGAGCAGAAATTAAAGAGGATCAGTTTAATTCAGTAAAACTCAAAATAGATGAATTTTTCTCCATACAAAAAAACAAAAAAAGGAATATCAAATTATCTTCTTATCTGAGATACAAGAACTATGTATTAAGAAAATATGCCAATGATTCAAAGAGTGCTTATATAAAATCTCTTCATGATATATTTTTAAATTTTGGTAAAAAGATTTTAAAAAAATCGCAATCGAAGCATATTTCAGTTTGTTTATCACATGGAGACTTGAACAGAGGTAATATCTTTATAGATCAAGATAAAGTTTCAATTATTGACTGGGAGTATTTTATGCATAGATATGCCAATTATGACTACTTGATCTATAATTTTGATTTAAGGCATCAAACCTTAACAAATTACATTAAATTTCTTAAAAAAGATTGGCCTTCAAATTGTGATTTGACCTTATTTTTATATGAGGAGCTTTTTTTTAGAATACTAAACTACAAAGAAGATGTTAAAGAATCAGGATTGTACATTGATACAATGATTAGGCTTCTTTCAAAAAATTTAATTATTTCAAATGAAGCCTAATATGAACAAAACTGTTAAAAAACCAGAAAACCTTAGCCATTTTTTTGCACTTTTAAATAAAAAGTTTGGTCGCTATCTTGTATTAAGAGGGTATGAGCATATGCCAGACGGATATTCAAATGATATTGATGTATTCATCCCTCATGAAGATCTCAAAAGATTTTTTTATTGTGTAAATAATCTTCAAGAGCTAAGTTCAAAACTTAAAATAATAGTTTCAAGATATGGGCTTATAAAGTGTGAGTTACTGCTTAACTCAGAAAAAATACCTTTTGATATTATGTATGGTTTTTATTATGCAGGGCTTGAATATCAGGATGCTTCTATTCTTGTTAAAAAATCTTGCATACACCACTCAGGCCTATTTTTTATTCCACATATCAGTGATGAAACTAGAATATCTTTATTAAAGGAATTGTTGCATAACAGCAGGGTTCGTTATGATAAGGCCGAATACCTTCTTGAAAGTATTCAGAGGTGCTCTGATATGCTACCAGCAAGCTATTTTGATGATAAAACTATAAAACACATTAAATCAGAAGTTCTAAGAAAAAATTATGAATTTCCTTTTGTTTCACTCAAAATTAAAATAAGGCTTTTGATCTCTAACTTAAGAAAAAATTTGTTTGAAACTTTCAAGAGGATTGCGATGTTTGCTTTCGTAAAATACGTTTCAAAAAACAAATATCACCAAAAGCTTACTAAATCATGACACCAAAATTTGCAGTATTATTAGCTGGATATAAAGGCCATAAATATTTATACGAACAAGTATTCTCATTACTCGGTCAGAAAAATGTAACTGTTGAAATATTCATCAGAGTTGATGGTTCCTGTTCAATTTTCACAGAAATGGTTAAAAATTTATCTACAAAATATAAAAATATTCACTTTATTAAAGGTGATGTAATCTCAAGCTCTGGAATGAACTTTTATAAACTTATTTTGAATATGAAAGACCACAATTTTGATTATTATGCTTTATGCGATCAGGATGATATTTGGGAAGAAACAAAACTTTCTAGAGCTCATAATTGTCTTAAAGAATCTAAAGCTTCTGGCTACTCATCTGGATTCACAACCTTCAATTCAACAGGACTTAAAAAAAGATATTTTAATGGAAAGCAGCAAAAGTTTGATCACTTCTTTCAGTCATCAGGGCCGGGATGTACTTTTGTATTTGATAGAAAAGGATTCTTGTTCCTGCAAAATTATTTAACTGAATTTGATGAATTGCTTTCTGTTAATGCACATGATTGGCTCATTTATTTTATATTTCGTATTAATAATGTTCCTTGGTTTATAGATAATGAGTCACATCTTCTATATCGACAGCATGATTTTAATCTAGCTGGTATAAATAGTGGCATCACTGCAAAAATTAAGAGACTAAGATTACTATTTAACGGCTGGTATATTTCTGATCTTAATTTC
>MDTD01169801.1_pt1 | contig 12764 bp, 12 predicted proteins | sample 811221 | NCBI WGS metagenome assembly MDTD01 (sample SAMN05326646, study PRJNA326480) | marine metagenome | isolation source: seawater | place: Pacific Ocean: South West | collected 2011 | reverse complement strand
TATGATCCTCTAATTTAAATTTTTCTATTTGAATATTTTCATATTTATTTTTTAATTTATTGAGTTTATTTTCGTTGGTACCAGTTGCAAGGATTATGGATTCATTTTCATAAAATTTTTTGACTAATCCGTTACCAATGCCACCTGTTGCACCGGTAATTAAAATTTTTTTATTTTTTAAATTAATCATTAATTTTTTTAATATCATCAATTGAATTTATATTGAAGCTCTTTATATCTTTTAAAGTCCTTTTAACCATCCCAGAGAGAACCTTTCCCGGTCCAATTTCTATAAATTCGTTAATTTTATTTGAAGCCATATTTATTAAACTTTCTCTCCATCTTACAGATGAATAAATTTGTTCAATTAACAGTCTTTTCAATTTTTCAGGATCATTTTCTACTTGAGAAGTGACATTACAAATAATATCAAATTCAGGTTTTTTAAATTTTATTGAATTAATCTTATTTTTCATCTCTTCAGCAGCAGGTTTCATTAATGAACAATGAAATGGTGCGCTTACGTTTAATGGAATTGATTTTTTTTTATCTTTTTTTAAATTTTTTTCTAATATATTAATACATTCTATGTCTCCACTTACAATAATTTGACCTTGCGCATTGTCATTTGCTATTTCGCAAACACCTTGATTTTTTATTTTTCTCAAATAATCTTTAACAACTTCAATCTCTAAGCCAAGAACAGCTAACATTGCTCCTCTTCCCAGAGGAACTGCATTTTGCATAGATTTGCCTCTTTCATAAACTAAGAAAATAGCATCACTAAATTCTAATGCACCTGCGCTAGTCAGAGCGCTATATTCTCCGAGGGAATGTCCCGCAAAAAATTTGGTCTCATTAAGATTTAAATTAAAGTCATTTTTTAAAACTGTAAAAATTGCATAGCTCACGGTTAATATTGCAGGCTGAGTGTTAGCTGTTAGTTTTAATTCACTATCTGGGCCATCTAAAATTATTTTTGAAATTTTAAAATTCAGTCTTTCATCTGCTTCTTTAAATATTTTTTTGACTGTATCAAAATTATTATAAAATTCTGATCCCATGCCTACTATTTGGCTTCCTTGACCCGGAAAAAGTATAGCTTTCATAAATTTTTTACATATTAATCAATAATTATAAGTATTGATATAAATGACTAATATAGTATAAGACGTTTTTTACAATATAAGATTTTTATAATCAAATTAATAAAAAAAGTGAATAAATATGTCGTTCTATGAAAATACTTTGGTAACTAAACAAGATTTGCCAAAAACAGAATTAAATAAAATTAAAGATAAGTATAGTGAAATTATAAATAGTAACTCCGGAAAGGTTATTAAAATAGAGGAATGGGGATTATTAAGTCTAGCTAGAAAAATTAAAAGATATAATAAAGGTTTTTATATTCACTATAAATTTGAAGGAAATAAAAAAACATTAGATGAAGTTAAAAATAAAATTAGACTTGATGGTTCTATAATCAGACACTTAATTGTGAAATATAGAAAGTTAGATACAAAAAATGAGTATTTTAAAAAGGAAAAATAATTAAATGAAAAGAAAAGGAAAAAAATACAATAAAAAGAACTCAAACTCACTTAGTAAATTAAGTCTTTTTCAAAAACCTGAAGGAAAGTTTAATTCGAGATGTCCTTTATCAATTAAAAATGCACCGATTATCGATTATAAAAATATTTCTCTTTTAAAAAAATATGTTTCAGAAAATAATAAAATTTTATCCTCAAAAATAACTTCAGTATCTAGTGGAAAACAAAAAAAATTAACCAAGGAAATAAAAAAGGCGAAAATTTTAGGGCTAATTTAATTATGGAAGTTATTCTTTTAGAAAATATAAGAAATTTAGGAAATATTGGTGATAAAGTTAAAGTTAAGCCAGGCTATGGCAGAAACTATCTTCTAAAAACTGGAAGAGCTTTAAGATTTAATCAAGAAAATATAGATTTTGTCGCAAAAAAAAAAGATGAGCTAAATAAAAAAAATATTGAATTAAAAAAAAGATATAAAGAAATCGCTCAATTAATAAATAAAAAATCTTTCCGATTTAGTAAAGAAAGCAAAGAAAATGGAGATCTTTATGGATCCATTAAGCCGAAAGAAATCTCTAACAAAATCCTTGAGGCATCTAAAATTGAAATAAAACCTTCACAAATAACTTTAAAAGAAGAATTAAATAAGGTAGGTATCTTTCAAGTAAGTATCAACCTACATTCGGAAGTCTCTGCTCAAATTTCAATTAAAATTGAAAAGTCCCAATCAGCTTAGATATTACTTTTCCACAGGTTAATGAAAAAAGTGTGTAACTTTAATCTTTAATTTAATTTGATGAATATTAATATTCGATAGTGAAAGAAGTTAACTTATCAACTAACAATTCAAATATAAAACACCCCTCAAACCTTGAGGCTGAGCAAGCACTATTGGGTTCTATTCTAGTAAATAATGATATTATTGATGAAATAGCAAATATAATTAATTCATCGATTTTTTATGACCCAGCACATATGAAAATTTATGAGGTAATTGAAATCTTAAATAACAAGGGAATGATTGCCAATCCAATAACTTTGAAAAATTATTTTGAAAAAGATGATATGTTAAATGATGTTGGTGGTACAGAATATTTAGTTAAACTTACAAGATTCTCAAGTTCAACTAAACAAGCCATTGATTACGCTAAGGTAATTCACGAAATGTACTTAAGAAGAGAATTGGTTTTGATTTCAGATAATTTATCATCGGAAACATTAAATTCAAAAGATGAAAGCGCCGAAAAAATTATTGAGAATACTGAAAAATCTTTATTTGATTTAGCTGAAAGAGGAAGTTTTTCACAATCATTTTTAAAATTTAATTCTGCATTAGATCAAACTATTGAGATGGCAACTCTTGCAATGAAAAATGAAAAAGGGATTGTAGGTGTACCTACTGGATTGGTAGATTTAGATGAAAAGTTGGGCGGATTGCATAAATCAGATTTAATAATTTTAGCTGGAAGACCCTCTATGGGTAAAACCGCGCTGGCAACAAATATTGCTTTTAATGCAGCTAAAACTATTCTAGAACGTCAAGAAAAATCTTCTGTTGCTTTTTTTTCTCTTGAAATGTCTTCTGAACAACTGTCGACAAGAATTTTATCAGAACAATCTAGAATAAAATCTGATGATATACGAAGAGGAAAAGTTACAGAGGAAGAAATAAATAGATATATTGAAACATCACGAAATATTTATAATTTACCACTTTATATCGACGAAACGCCAGCTATTACTATCGCTACACTTTGTAATCGGGCAAGGAGAATAAAGAGATTATTTGGATTAAGTTTAGTTGTTGTAGATTATATACAGTTAATGAGAGCACATACATTAAATAAAAATGAGGGGCGAGTTCAAGAAATTTCAGAAATTACCCAAGGTCTCAAAGCTTTAGCAAAAGAATTAAGCGTTCCTGTTCTCGCATTATCTCAATTGTCCAGAGCAGTTGAGCAAAGAGATGATAAACAGCCTCAACTTGCAGATTTACGAGAGTCAGGCTCTATCGAACAGGATGCAGACGTAGTTATGTTTGTTTATAGAGAAGCATATTATTTGGAAAGAAAGCAACCAAAGCTAGGTTCAATCGAACACGCCGAATGGCAATCAAAAATGAACGATGTTAATGGTTTAGCAGACATTATATTAGGTAAACAAAGACATGGTCCAACTGGTACAGTAAAAGTTGAATTTGAGGGAATTTACACAAAATTCAAAGATTTAAGGAAAAATTAAGACTAATTTTTTCTTTAGTTATAATTTAATTACGATATATCTGAAATATCCTCATGCTGACATATATTTATAAAAAGTTTGTTATAGATTTCTCTAAATTTACCCTGTTTCTTCTCATTTTGTTAATCGGATTTTCATTTTATCACTCGAAAAACTTTAATTTAGATGCTTCTTCAGATGCTTTATTGCTTGAAGGTGATAAGGACTTAAAATATTTAAGAGAGGTTAATGAAAGGTACGGTTCTAAAGAATTTTTAGTATTAACGTATGCACCTGTTTCAAGCTTTACTGAAAAAGAAACCATACTTAATCTTCAGCTGTTAAAGTCTAAAATAGAGAGGCTAACTTGGGTTGATAGTGTAATCACTGTCATAGATGTTCCTCTCTTAAAAAGCACTGATGATACTTTAATGGAAAGACTTAAGAATTATAAAACCTTAGCTTATCCAGAAATAGATAGAGAAAGAGGTTTTGAAGAAATTGTAAATAGTCCAATCTATAAAAACTACGTAATCAGTGAGGATGGGAAAACTTCAGGTATAGTTGTTTATTTAAAGAAGGATGAGAGACTTGCTGAATATATTAAAGTTAAAGATAAGTACATAAATCAAATATTAGATATTGGTTTAACAAAAGATGAAAAATTAAATTATAAAGAATTTACCAAAGAGTACGAAAATTATAAAAATCTTTATAATTTGAGAAATCATCAAAATATAACTGAAATTAGAGATGTCATTAGTAAGTATGGAGAAAACGCGAAAATCCACTTAGGAGGCATACCAATGATAGCGGATGATATGATGAGTTTTATTAAAAATGATATTGTAATTTTTGGTATAGGAGTTTTTATTTTTATCATTCTTACCCTTTGGTTTATATTTAAAAATTTAAAATGGGTAATGATGCCACTATTAGGATGCTCTACTTCTGTAATAATAATGATTGGTCTACTAGGTTTAATTGGTTGGAAAGTTACGGTAATATCGTCCAACTTTATTGCATTAATGCTAATTTTAAATATGGCTATGAATATCCATTTTACGGTTAGGTTTTTACAACTCAAAAAAGAAAATCCGAGTATGACAAAAGAGGAAGCTATAGTTGGAACAAGTAAAAAAATGTTTTTGCCAATTCTTTATACTGTTTTAACAACTGTTTGTGCTTTTTTATCTTTAATTTTTAGCGGGATTAAACCAATAATAGATTTCGGTTGGATGATGAGCTTAGGATTAATAGTTTCAATTTTAGTTACGTTTATTTTGTTGCCTACTTTAATTAATGTTTTTTCCTCAAATAGTGAAATTAATATAAAAAGTTCTGAAAAGTCCATTATTACTCAGGTGCTTGGGGCAATCGCAAAAAAGAGTAAAGTTTTCCTCTTTGGTATTACTTTTTTTATCATAGTCTTGAGTGTTTATGGAATCTCAAAATTAGAAGTTGAGAATAGCTTCATTAATTATTTTGACAAAGAAACTGAAATTTATAAAGGCATGAAAAAGATTGACGAAGATCTTGGTGGAACTACACCTTTAAATGTAATTTTAAAATTTCCTAAAAAAGAGGAAAATAAAGAGGACGATGAATTTTCTGAGTGGGAAGATGAAGAAAATGAGGAATCTAAAGCAAAATATTGGTTTACAAGAGACAAAATGGATAAAATCATTAAAGTACATGATTATTTAGACTCCTTGCCTGAAATAGGAAAGGTTTTATCTTTCGGCTCAATCTTGAGAGTTGCAGAAGATTTAAATCAGAAAGAATTACAAAGTTTAGAGATAGCTGTTTTGTATAGTAAAATACCTGATGAGATTAGGAGAGAAATCGTGTCTCCTTATATTTCTGTTGATCAAGATGAGGCGAGAATAAGTTTAAGAATTAAAGACTCATTAGAAAACATAAGAAGGAATGAATTAATTAAAAAAATTAATACTGATTTGAATTCAAAACTTGGATTTAATGAAAATGAGTACCAACTGGCTGGTATTTTAATTTTATTTAACAATCTTTTACAAAGTTTATTTAAATCTCAAATACTTACACTTGGAATTGTTATGTTAGGAATATTTGGAATGTTTTTATTGCTGTTTAGAAACATTGTTTTATCTTTTATTGGTGTAGTACCTAATTTTATTGCAGCATTTTTTATTTTAGGGATAATTGGATTAATAGGTATCCCTTTGGATATGATGACTATTACAATAGCAGCTATAACAATAGGTATCGCAGTTGATAACAGTATTCATTATATATATAGATTTAGAGAGGAGTTTAGAGATATCAATGATTATCACAAAACACTAGACAAGTGTCACAAAACAGTTGGAATAGCAATTCTCAATACCTCGATTACAATAGTTTTTGGATTTTCAATTTTGGTTTTTTCAAATTTTATTCCAACAATTTATTTTGGAGTTTTTACTGGTATTGCGATGTTGTTAGCTATGATTTCAGTTCTCACATTGCTTCCAAAATTAATTTTAATTTATAAACCATTTAATATTGACACAGCTAAAATTTAAAATTGAGATTTCATGATTGATAATTTATTAAATATGATAAATATATTTGATATCTCATTCTTTTTAATATTAATATATTTTGTTTTACAGTGTTTCATCAAAGGATTTTCTCTAAGTTTAATATCCTTTATGAAATGGATATTGTCTTTTGTAATAACGATTATGTTGGTGCCAAAGTTTCGTCCTATAGTAAGTGAATATGTTGAGTCGGATTTTATAAATAATATAGGTTTAGGATTGGCAATTTTTATAATAACTCTTTTTCTAATAGTAGTTCTAGGTAAAACACTGGGACGTGCTGTTACTTGGACAGGTGTTGGATCAATTGATAAATCTTTTGGCTTATTATTTGGTATTTTTAAAGGTTATATTGTTTCAGTGTGTTTATTTTCAATATTAAATTGGTTTTATCCATATGAAAATTGGGGTATATCAGCTGAGAAGGCTGTTTCTTTTAACATAGTTAAAAAAGGTAGTGAAATCTTAATAAAGGAATTTCCTTCAAATGAAGATTTCATCGACACGAAAGAAAAAATTGAAAAATTCTAATTTTGATAAATTAAGGGAAGAATGTGGTGTTTTTGGAGTTTCTAACCATGAGGAAGCATCGGCTTTAGTGGCACTAGGCTTGCATGCTCTTCAACATAGAGGTCAAGAGGGGTGTGGGATAGTTTCTTTTGATGGAAAGAGTTACCACTCTGAGAAACATCAAGGACTAGTCGGTGATCATTTTACTAACAAAGAAATCATTAAGAGTTTACCTGGAAAATTTGCCATTGGACATAATCGCTACTCTACAACAGGAGAGACTTCATTAAGAAATATTCAACCTTTCTTTGCTGACTTACATGTTGGTGGATTAAGTATTGCACATAATGGTAACCTGACCAACGCATTAGCATTGAGGGAAAATTTAGTTAAAGATGGTGCCATTTTTAGAACGACAAGTGATACGGAAACCATAGTTCAATTAATAGCTAAATCAAAAAGAGAAAAAATATTAGACAAATTAATTGATACACTCTTCCAAATTCAGGGTGGATATTCACTTATTATAATGACCAATAAAAAACTTATAGGTGTAAGAGATCCTTTTGGTATCAGACCATTAGTTATCGGAAAGTTGAAAAACACATTCATTTTGGCATCTGAAACTTGTGCTTTGGATATTGTAGGGGCAACTTTTTTACGAGAAGTAGAAAATGGTGAAATTATTATTATAGAAAATAATGAAATGAAAAGCTTCAAACCATTTCCTAAACGAAAAAAAAGGCCATGTGTTTTTGAGTATATCTATTTCGCTAGACCAGATAGTACTATCGATGGAAAATGTGCTTATGAATATAGAAAAAATCTTGGTAAACAATTGGCAATAGAGACAGATTTAAAAGCTGATATTGTAGTTCCTGTTCCTGACTCAGGTGTACCAGCCGCATTAGGATATTCAGAATATGCAAAAAAAAGTTTTGAGCTTGGATTAATAAGAAACCATTATGTTGGTAGGACGTTCATAGAACCAAAACAGAATATCAGAAGTCTAGGTGTGAAACTAAAATTGAATCCGACAAAGGGTATAGTAAAAAATAAATCTATAATACTAATTGATGACTCTCTTGTAAGAGGAACAACTTGTCACAAAATTGTAAGAATGCTATATGATGCTGGGGCTAGAGAGGTTCATGTAAGAATAGCGTGTCCTGAGATTAAATTTCCTGATTTTTACGGAGTAGATATGCCGACAAAAGATGAATTACTAGCTTATAAAAAAAATAATAAAGAGATGTGCAAATACATAAATGCTAAATCTTTAAAATTTCTTAGTTTAGAAGGTCTGTATCTAGCTTTGGGCAAAGGTGAGAGGAATAAAATTTATCCGCAATTTAGTGATCACTATTTTACCGGAGAGTACCCAATCACACCAACTGACTCCAAGGAGCTTAAAATTACCCAACTTTCTTTACTAAGTGCAAAATCTAGTAATTAATTTACTTCTACTAATTGATTTTTATTACTCAAATAAAGAATTGCACCATTTAAAAATATAGGACTCGATTGCATCCTAAATTTAAGTTTCTCAATATCTTCAATTTTTCCAATTGCATTAAATTTTACAATAAATGAATTATCTAAAAATAAATATAGTTTATCATTTACTATCTCTAAAGTTTTTATTCCTACTGATTTTTTTTTGTGTCTAAAAATTTTGCGATTGAGTCATTAATATTTATAGAATATTCAATCTTATTATTTTTTGAATTAAAACAAATTAATAAATAGTTTTTTGTAATAAAAAAGATATGGTCTTCAGAAATTATGGGTTTTACTGCTGAGACTATTGATTTTTTAAATAATAATGAACCATTTCTTGAGTCTAAAATGTATAGGTGTGAATGAGAGGATATTATCAATTTACGTTTATACAAAACTACAGGCTGTGAACTGAATAAATCTCCAATATTTATATCAATTGATTTATTTAAATTTACAAACCAATTTATTTTGAAGCTAGACAAATTTATAGAATAAAGAGATCCATACGTATTTAAGAAGAAAACTGAGTCATTATCTAAAGCTATAGAGTTGACAAATTTATTTTTTAAAATTACTTCTTCAGTTGGTATCGTTCTAATTCTCTCGCCATTTAATCTGTCAATTATATAAAAATTATTATTTTGGTCAGCTAAAAAGATTTTATCATTAAAAACTTTGATATTTGATCTAAAAGGTATTTTAAAATATTTTGCCCATAAAATATCTCCTTTTTGATAATCAATTGCATATAGATATCCTAGGTTATCTGAAATATATATTATGCTATCTTTGATAAACAAATTTAATTTTTTTTCTAATTTTTTAAAATTCTTTTTATAAAAATTAAAATTGTAAACTATTTGATTTTTGTCGATCGAAAATACAAAAATATTTCCTTTATTATCGTATGTGATTAAATTTCTTTGATCAATTACTAGCCTATTACTTAAATCTTTAGATGATATCTTTCTTCCCTTCGTTAAAACTTGGTTCTTATTTTCATAGAAAAAATTATCTGAATTATTTGAATTTTGATAATATTCATCTTGCCATACTAAAGGATTTTTAATTAGATCTAGTTTGATTTTTAAATTATTTGAGGGTTTTATTACTGTATTAAATTTTTTTTCTTCAGTATAAATTTTTTGAAAGTCTTTAAATGGATCTTCTTTTATTTTTACGTCATCACTATTTTTCCAAATTCCAGATTTGTTATCAAAAGAGCAACTGATTAAAAAGATAGTAATTATTATTAAATTTAAAAAATTGTTCATTAATTGAAATATAATATAATTATCAATTATTTTTTAGATATTTCTAAGGCTAAACTTGATAACGAAGACTCATCTTCAATAATTTCCTTTAGTAATTTTTGAGCTTCCAGACTATTGGTGGATGTTTTCATCATATATAAAGCTTTTTTTAGTTTAATTAAATTTTTTTGCTCTTTTTCGCTGATGGTTTTCTCGACTATTTTAAATAATTTTAGAACTTCTTCCTCATTTTCCTCGAGGTTTTTTTCGATAATTGTATTCAATGATAAAAACGAATAAAATTTGTTTTTTGAAAAGATTATTTCTTTAAAAATTCTTTTTGAATTTTCTATATCGTTAGCAGCTAATAAAATACCAGCCTGAATGTATTGATCTGAGATTTTTTTATTCTTTCTATCTTTATAAATATTCAAAATATTATAACTTATTAACAAGATGAATATTGAAAGGAAAAAAAATACAAAAAAATTTTTTTTTTCTTTGATAAAAATTATAAGCTTTTCTATAAAATTTATTTTTTTTAGATTATCTTCCATATAAAAAATTAGTTTTTCTTGGAAACACTTTTGATTTTACTTCTTTACTATATTTTTTTACTGCTTTTTCAATTATTCTTTTTAAGTTGACGTATTTTTTAATAAATTTTGGATAAAATCCACTTAACCCTAACATGTCATCCGTCACAAGTATTTGTCCATCACAAAATGATGATGATCCTATGCCAATTGTAGGAATATTTATTTTATTTGTTATTAATTTAGAGGCATTTGGAGATATACATTCCAACACTATTGAAAAAGCTCCAGCCTTTTGAATTGACAGAGCTTCTTTTAATAATTTTTTTGTTTCATATTTTGTCCCTCCTTCAATTTTAAATTTTTTTTTAAATTGTGGTGTAAAACCAATGTGTCCCATTACAGGTATATCAGAATTGATTAGTTCATTTATTATTACATAATTTTTTTTATTACTTTCAATTTTAACTGCATCACATCCAGTTTTTTTCATTATTAACTGTGCGTTTTCTTTAGCTTTTTTTTTATTCTTATAAGTATCTTTTGGCATGTCAACCACAAGTAAAGATTTTTTAATTCCTTTTTTTACACTCACACCATGTTGGATTATATTTTGGAGTGTAATCTTATGGGTATTTTTTGAACCATACAATACGTTTGCCATGGAGTCGCCTACTAAAACAATGTCGCAATATTTATCTAAAATTTTAGCAATATTTTTTGAATAAGCAGTTAGACAGATAATTTTTGATTTATTTTTTTTTTGGATAATTTTTTTTATCTTTTTATTCATTAAAATGATTAAAATTATTCTAGTTCAATCGTGCTTGGTGGCTTAGAAGTTATATCATAAACTACCCTATTTATTCCTTTTACTTTATTGATAATTTTATTTGAAATTTTATCAAAAAAATCTTTCGAAAAATTGTAATAATCTGCGGTCATTCCATCGTCCGATGTAACAGCTCTAAGAAGACAAGTATACTCATAAGTTCTAGAATCTCCCATAACTCCGACTGTCTTTATTGGCAATAAAGCAGCGTAGGCTTGCCAAATTTTGTTATAAAGTTTGTTTCTAATTAATTCACTAATATAAATATGATCGGCTTCTTGCAAAATTTTAATTTTTTCATGAGTAATACTGCCTATAATTCTAATACCCAATCCTGGACCTGGAAATGGATGTCTATTGCTTATTGTATTAACTAAACCAAGTGATCTACCTAATAATCTAACCTCGTCTTTAAAAAATTCTCTCAAAGGTTCAATTAGTTTTAATTTCATTTTTTTTGGTAAACCTCCAACATTGTGGTGAGACTTTATTTTTGAAGATTTGCTTCCTGAAAAAGATTTACTCTCAATTATATCAGGGTATAAAGTACCTTGCGCAAGAAATTTAACTTTTTTTATTTTTTTTGCTTCCTTTTCAAATATTTTAATAAACAAATTCCCTATAATTTTTCTTTTTTTTTCAGGATTTGTAACATTTTTTAGTTTTTTTAAAAAAAATTTTGAGGCATTTATCAATTTAATATTCAATTTATATTTATTCTTAAAAATTTTATAAATATGTTTAAATTCATCTTTGCGCATCAGGCCGGTATCGACCATAATGCAAATTAGTTTTTTTTTAATCGCTTTGTTGATTAAGAGGGCGACTACGCTACTATCGACGCCACCAGAAAGAGCACAAATTACCCTATCTTTTTTGACGGTATCACTTACTTGTTTAATTAATCTTACTTTCTGAGAGGAAATATTCCAATTTTTTTTAATCTTGCAAATTTTAAAAATGAAATTTTTAAAAATTTGATCTCCATGTTTAGTATGAGTAACCTCAGGGTGAAATTGAACTCCGTAAATTTTTTTTTTTGTATTTTCTATAATAGTTAACTTAGATTGATTAGTTGAGGCAATATTTATAAAATTTTTTGGCAAACTTGTTACTGCATCTTCATGGCTCATCCAAACTGGATGTTTTTTTTTAAAAAAATTTTTAATTAGCAATGATTCTCTTTTTTTAAAAATAAATGCTCTTCCAAACTCTCTTCTTTTATTTGAGGATTTAATTTTTCCCCCAAATAATTTTGCGATTAATTGAAGTCCATAACAAATTCCAAGGACTGGTATATTTTGATGAAATATTTTTTTTGGAACAGTTTGAAATTTTTTAGTTGTAACTGTCGATGGACCACCAGATAAAATAAAACCTTTTACATTTGAATAATTTTTAAAATTTGAGAAATCCTTTGGATTGATAATTAAAGAGTAAACTCCAAAGTCTCTTATTCTCCTAGCAATTAATTTTGTAACCTGTGATCCAAAATCAACGATTATTATTTTTTCTTTTGGTGTATGAAATTGCATCTATTTCTTAGATAAATTTTCAATTTCAATTTTTAAATATTTGCTTTTTTCACAAAAGTTTTTACACATTTTAATAAGTCTCTCGTTTAACTCTTTGCTTTGTATATAATCTGATGACTTTAGCTTTAGCTTAGCTAAATTAAATATTGCTTCTTCATTATTCGGGTTTAAAAGTATTACAGTTTTTAGATTTTGTTCTTCAAGATCAATTTTTTTTTGATTTTTAAAAATTTTTGCTAAATATAAATAGGATAATTCACTTTT
>MDTD01090633.1_pt1 | contig 12764 bp, 11 predicted proteins | sample 811221 | NCBI WGS metagenome assembly MDTD01 (sample SAMN05326646, study PRJNA326480) | marine metagenome | isolation source: seawater | place: Pacific Ocean: South West | collected 2011 | reverse complement strand
TGTCCTTGAAAATAAACCATATCTGATAAATCACCACCTTTAAAGAAATGATTGAAACCAACCTCATATAGCGTAGCAGCAGATGAATATGTAGATATATGGCCACCAAGGTCAAGCTGTTTATTAGCTTTTAGAACGGTAATTAGAGCATTCCATCTTATGTAGTGCCTAATCGTTTCTTCTAGATTCCAATCACCCGGGTAATCTATTTCTTCATATTGTGAAATAGAGTTCTCAAAAGGCAAGTTAGCAAAACCTGATTCTAAAAGCCCTTTATTTTCAGCATATTTAATAAAGTGTTGAATTAGTTCAGATGCTTCATCTTTGCCATTAAAAAGTACTAAATTCTCAAGAGCATCTACCCAATCATGCAGCTCTTCATGATTTGATTTTTTTTCATCCATATTTATGTTGTTTTGGGTCATTTAGCTCAAACGTTATTCTATTAGATAATCTTACATAAATTAATAGATGTCAGATAAAACTCAATATTAATGCAGATTTGTACGATGTTCACATATCAAAATCCTGCTATTAGTAGTAAAATTTGCATGAAATGGACAGCGACTATAGAAATAATGACAGCCTTGATTTTGGTCAGCTAATAAGAGTGTTGCTGATGCAATCAAAGCTTTTGATTGGATTATTTTTCTTAGGCGGTATTCTTGTTGTCGGAAATTATCTTATTTCACCTAAACTATATTCTGTAACAAGTCTTTTGCAACTGTACTCCAATAACAGCAATTTACAAATGGAGCCAGGCATGAACTTTCTCCTAGGCTCATCAAATACTTCAAGCATCAACAACATTAAGGAGCTATATAAATCAAGATCTATAATGATGCAGGCCTTGATCGAGCAAAAGCATAATCTTACTTTTAAAGAAGATCAAAACAGTTTTAGAGATTATATAGAAATAATTCGACTTAAAAATAAAATCAGCAGCTTGTCTGAGATAAAATTAAACTTACTTGATGATACCTTTGATATTTACATAGATGATCGTTTAGAACTATCTGAACTTAATTACGGCATCATTCATGAAAATGAGAATATCGAAATAAAGCTATTTAAACCAGATAATCTAAATGAAATTAAATTTAGTTATAATAATCCATCGCTAATAGTTAATAATTTTACGGATCGTTTTGTTGTTTCTAACCCAGCAGCAAATATTAGGTTCCAAAACGAAAATATAATCCGAATTTCTTATCTAACTCAAAATATACAAGATGGAATAGATGTATTGAACAAAGCAAATGAATTATTTCTACTAAATAATATTAAAACAGAAACTGAAAATGCTAGGTTAGCAATAGACTTTTTAGACAAAAGGCTTGTTAGTGTAAATGATAGGCTCGAAGAAGCAAAAAACCAGCTTGCTGATTTTAGAAGAGATAACCAATCAGTAAATGTAGATCTAGAGATACAGTCAATAATAGAATCATTAAAAGAAATAGAATCAAAAATCAATGAAGTAGACATTGAGATAGCTACATCTATTAACGTGGTAACTGAAACTAACCCGTTATTTCAAGAATTATTAAAACGTAAAAATGAGCTTGAGGAACAAAAATTAATTATCCAAGGAAGAATACAAAATTTACCTAATGCTCAACAAGAATTTGTTGATCTATATAAAAATGTGGAGATATCAGAAGAATTATTTAGAGATCTAATGCAAAAAAGATTAGAGTTTTCAATCACAGAGGCTAGCACTCTAGGCAATATTAGGATTGTTGACAAGGCTTATCTTGATAAAAAGGTAAGCCCAGTACTATTAAGTGTTTTCCTAAACTTTACAATTTTTGCATTTTTATCTCTGATTTTGGTTGTGGTTCGAGGCTTGTATTTTCTTCCAATAACAAATCCAGCAGAGCTTCCTGACAGAAAGATAAATACTTCTATTCTGGGAGTTATTCCACAACTTACAGAAAGCGAAGAGAATGTTCTTATCAATGAAGATGAGAGATTTAATCAATCGATTGAGTCAACAATTGTGAACATAAATAACTTACTTGAGGATAAAACAGATGGTAAAGCGAAAACTATCCTTATTACTAGCCCAACTGCAGCAAATGGTAAATCTTTCATAGCAAGAAACTTAGTTAGAAAACTCACTAAAGTAAATAAAAAAGTTCTGTTGATTGATCTAGATATGAAAAGAGGAGATCAACATAAAGTTCTTGATACTAAAAAAATTACAAAAGAGGAATTTTTATCATTAGACTCTACAAATATTGAAAAAATTAAATATTCAGAAGGGTATTATTTTATACCAAAGATTACCAAGCTAACGAGCAGTTTCCAATTCCTCTATTCACCACAGTTTGAAAATAAAATTAATTTGTTAAAAGAGATTTTTGATGTAATAGTGCTAGATACTGCTCCTTTACTTTCAGTTTCTGACTCATCAATACTTATGGCTTATTCTGATTTGAATATAGCCATGGTTCGTCATGGCATAACAAAAATTAATGAAATAAAACAACTTAGATCTATAGCACAACAAGTTGGAATTGATATTGATGGTTTCATATATAATGGCTATGAAAGACCGTCAAGTTATTATGGCTATTACCAACTTTATGGCAATTATGAGTATCAATATTATGCAAAAAAATACCTCTATTCTAGTTATGATTATGATTCAAAAGATTAAGTCTATTGCAATTTTGACGATTGCATTTTTGTTGTATGGGTGCAATTTATCACCAGGTATGTATTTTGAAACAAAAGAAGATAGGTCTTCAAACCAAAAATATGTATACCTTGAGAGTTTGGATAAAAATATAGAAATAAAAAATATAAATTCTTTTTCTTCAAATAAAGAAGCGGCATATAAAATAGGCAATGGAGACCAAATAGCCATAACAATCTGGGGTTTGCCTGATATTTTTCCAATTTCAAATATTAATCCTGAATTAAATTTAAGAAGGGTTGATTCAAACGGAAATATATATTTTCCATACGTTGGAATATTAAAAGCTTCTGAAAAAACACAAAATGAGCTAAGGAAGGATCTAAGTAAAGAGCTTTCAAAATATTTTACAAACCCTCAGCTCGATGTAACGATTGCTAGATTTAATTCACAAAAAATATATATTCTTGGTGAAGTTACCATCCCATCAAAAATTAATATTACTGATATTCCTTTATCTTTGGCTGATGCGCTTGGAGAAGTTAGCGGATTAAATACAAATACCTCGTCTGGATCAGAAGTTTTTATTATTAGAAAAGGTTTAGGTAAAAATCCTGAAATTTTTTATGCTGACTTATCATCGCCGGCATTTTTTCTAGATGCTGGGAGATTTTTCTTACATAACGATGACATCATCTATGTCAATGCTAAAAACACAACACGATGGAACAGGGTTATTTCTCAGTTCTTTCCTTTCTCATCCTTCCTAAATAGTGTAGACAATTTGACAAATAACTAAGTGGAAAAAATTAAGCCGATTAAAGTTTTATGTGTTTGTTATGCAAACTTTTGTAGAAGTCCAGTTGCTGAAAGAATCATGCGTAAATTATTTGATAACAGAGTAGAGCCTGACTCTGCTGGTTTAAGACCAATTGCAAGAAGTGGTATGGATGATAGGTCATTGCATTATCTAAAATCTAAAGGCTACGATCATGATATTCATGTACCAAAAAGTGTGACGTCTTCACTTATATATAGTTCAGATATAGTGTTTGCTTTGGATGCAGGAATACTAATGCAATTAAACAAAATTTACTCTTCTAGTAAAAATAAATTTAAGCTTCTGAACTATAAAAACCCAAAAGTTTTATTAAGTGATCCATTTCATATGGATGAGGAAACATACATGACGATTATGGAAAGGATTGAACAATCTATAATTAATCTAGAGATGTGAATTAATTTAAAACATATCCTTTATTTAATGCTGAACTTTACTCCACACCAACACATCAATAATTTTAGAATCATTATTATCATTTAGAGTCATTTTTAATAATTATAATGAACTCAATGTATTTTCTATTGATCAATTTTTGCGTAAATTATCTAACGTTTTGTTGATTAATGTGCTTGACGTGCCTTCATAATATGGGAAATAAACTACTCTACAATTAACTTTAGCTAACTCCTCTTCCATTTTTTCCCAAGTTGGGGTCTTGTACCAATCATCGCCTACAAAAAGAGTTTCTGCTTTAAGCTTTTTTATAGCCTCGACCTTATCTATTGATTTCTGGGGTATTGCAATATCAACATATTTACATGCTCTTACCACTTCTATTCGCTCTTCGAAAGGAATTATTGCTTTTTTTCCTTTATATGCAACAAGCTCATCAACAGTTACGCCTACTACTAACTTATCACAATGGGCTCTAGCATTTCTTAAGAGATTTACATGGCCAATATGAAAAAGATCATAAACACCAGTAGTATATCCAATATTCATCTTATCTCCTTTAAATTTAAATTAACCCATGAAGAATAATTATCAAGTCTATTAATGCTTTTTTTGCCTGTTGTAATTTCTTTTATATCGATCGGGAACCCAACTTTTTTTCTAAAAGCAAAATTTCCATCTGAATAAATCTTCATTACCTCTCTTAGAGGCATTTTTCCGAGACTTTCTCTGAAAAGTTCCTTAGGTTTGAACATCTGTGATAACAGGAAAAGATCAGTTGAAGCAAGTGGTTCTCTTCCCTCAATGCCACCATACATTAATGAAAAATCTAATCTTCTAAACAAAATTGGAAGGTGTATTTTTATGAAAAACTGTCTTACTTGTTCAAAAACTGACAAAAAAGATATTTTTTTAAAAAAATTTTTAGTTTGTTCAATGATATCGTCATTTATTTGCTCTATAGGAACATAGGCATAGTGTTTGAGAAATTCTTTTGTTTCGAATTTTGTTTGCGAAAGTGCCCAGAAATATATTCTGTCATAGCCTGCGAATAACTCATCTGCTGCCTCACCTGATAATAAAACTTTACCACCCTCCATTGACCAGTCTTCAGCTAAAAAAGATAAAATTACTTCATTTGGCACAGATAAAGGCTCCTTTCTAAGTTTGACCATATCTTTAAACTTTTGTAGAAATAGTTCTTTCTCGATAATGTGTGTTTTGCTGTTAGGATCTCCTATTTCTTTAGCATGGTCTGTGTCATAGTCATTTTCCATACCTCCTGTAAAGCTTTTAAATTCAACTGGTGATAGTGCCTTAATAAGGTTTGAGTCTATGCCTCCGCTATACAATAGTCCAACAGGCACATCAGAAACTAATCTTGATTTTATAGATGATTTAATTTTATATTCCAACTCCTCAACCAATTCATCAAAAACACCAAAATCTTCACTAACATAATCAAGACTCTCAAAGTATTTACCAGATACATGACAAGTACCTGGTTTTACAACCCTGATGCCTTTAAAAAATGATTCAGAGAAAATTGGTGCTCGAAAAACTCTATACTCATTTATTGCTTCATCACTATAATCAAGATGGTATATATCTGATAGTATTGAAGCTTCACTAGAAATAGATATAAGCTTATCCTTCTCATAGAAAGAAAGTGGTTTTACTCCAAATCTATCTCTCATACAGTTTTGAAGAACTCCTTTATTATCAATATATACAAAAGAGAAAAAACCCTCTAAATCATTTGGATTAAAATTTGGCATCTCAACTATTATTGAAAGCAAATGTGTATCTGATGTTATATTTGAAATAGAGTATTTTTTTGATAAATCTTCATAATTTAATATTTCTCCATTAAATAAAAGCATTCCTCCTGACGGTGTTGAGAAAGGTTGATTGTAGGTTTCAGGGGTAGCAATAATTGAAAGACGTGAATGAAATAAAGACCACCCTTTAAATTTAATCAGTTTTGATTGGAAATCAGGACCTCTAAAAGATAAACGAGATTTGATGTTATCATAGTAATCATTAGAAATAGATGGATCGTTTGATGCAAAGAAACCACACATAAATTTCAACTATGATAGCAAATTGAGTCTATTTTAAAATCATTTCTTTATAAATCTTATAATGTTTATCGAGATATGATTTCCATGAATATTCCTTTGCTCTCTGTACACATCTTTTTGAACTTTGAATTAATGCTTCTTTGTCATTAATATATTTTTTTAGAGCTTTAGAAAGCTCATTGTTATTATTTATTGGCACAATTTGTCCATGCGACATTAGAACCTCTTTGCAATCACCTACATCTGTTGCTATGCAAGCACATCCTGATGCCATGCCCTCTAAGAGAACTTTTGGCAATCCTTCCGTAACTGAAGACAGGACAAAGATTTTTGAATTTGATAGTTCTTTTTCAACTAACTCTCTACTCTTAATCCCTGTTAAGAAAACTTTATTTTTAAGATTAAGTTTTGAAATTTGATTTTGTAGTTTTTCTTTATCTGGCCCTTCTCCAACAATTTTTAAGACCCAATCATTATTAGCATCCTTTAACATATTGAATGCATTAATCAGATTGCTAAAACCTTTGTGCCATCTTAATGTTCCTATTGCAATTATTTGATTTTTTCTTTGCTCAATACTATTTTTATTAAAAAAACTTTCATTAACCCCATTAGCAACATAGTTGACAGATGCTTTTGGAAATTTATTTTCTAAGATAATCTTGTGCTCTAAGCAAACACAATTGACTGTATCAATATTCTTAATAAAGTATTGGTATATTCTTGAATTAATAATTCTTTGAAAATCAGTGCCATGAAAAGTTAGGCATGTTTTGATCTTTGATAAGTGTGCCCACCATAATAATAAGAACAGCATTGGGGTGTGTAAATGAAGTATATCTGGTTTGTCTTTCTTTTTGAAAATAAAGTCAAAAAAGAATTTTATTAAGCCAAAACCTCTTATAATTTGAAGCCAAAAAAATCTTAAGCCTGTTCTTTTTTTTGGCATTTCCACCTGTATGAAATTTAAATATGAAATGTTAGGAGCAGAAAACAAGTTTTCATCATTTTCTTTTGCACAATAACTAAAAATTTGGCTTTGTAATCTATCATCAGAATGAAGTTTAGACATTGCAAGACCAGATCCAGGTCTATTTCTAGTTGGAAGACTACCAACTCGCAATATTTTTAATTTTTTACTCATTTTAAATAATTAAAATTTATTAAAACGATAAAGCTTTAACAAGAACAATAACAAGAAGTTACATGAATAAATTAATGCTGTATATTGAATAAATTGGTCTAATTGGAAAAATATTAAAAAGCAAATAATTGAGATAAAGCCTTCGAATCCAATTATATTTTTGATTATGTTTATTGAAACAGAAAATCTTTGAGTTTGTTGTTTCTCTGTATAGAAGTTTCTCGAAAAAAAATAATTTAAATAGAAAGCAATAATTAAAAAGGCAATAACAAATACATTTTCCAACATATGGAGTGCTGAAAAAATTATAGCTGTGTTAATTATAATATGGTTAGATCTGTCAAAGCCTTGTGCAGATTTTGAAAATACCTTTGTTGCTCTGGCAATTATTCCATCTGCCATATCTAATATTATGTGCAATCTCCATGCTAAATATGCATATATAGGTTGCTCGGTATATAGAAGGAGGGCTGAAAATAAACCACATAATAAAAAAAGGAATGTTGTTGCATTGGGTGATAGCCCACACTTGTACCCAGCAAATGCAAATTGTGTTGCAAAATATTTTCCAAAAAAATGTGCATTATCATTTGCTATATCATCTTTTCTTTTAGATATATTTTTAAATTCACTATAATTCATTTTTTATTAGGTTCTATTTTATGTGGATAATATTTACACATAAATTGTAGAAAAACTACATTCTAATTTTTTAAGCGTATCATATAAGAACATGTCTTGTATTAGTATCAATTTTTTATTTCAAACAGATTTTAATTTCACACTGATATTTCTCAAAGACTAAATTTTGATCATAAATTTTTTCCACTGGGAATTGTTTTTTTAGAATCTTTTATTAAAAAATATGTATAAATACTACAAATAACAAAACTTGCTAAAACATAGCTTACTGCAATACCCCTCACAGACAATATATAATCAAGAGTGAATAAGAATATTATTAAAACTGCCAGAAATGTGAACTGTAAAAAAATTTGCAGTTTATTTAGCCCTTTCTTAAAAGAAATTGCTTTTAGTATTGAGCGAGTTAAATAGAATACCCATCCAATGGAGAATATATTTAAGATACTTGGGTACAAACTACTATCTGTGTCATAAAAAAATGAATAATAGACATTAGAGGATGCAAAAACTACGATAACCAAAAATACATACGTACTCAAAATTAAAATTATTTCCCTTGAGTAATCTTGCAACTTTGAACTTCCTTCATCAATTTTTTTCAAAACATTTGGTGTAATTACATTCTCATAGATTATTGATAGATTACTCATTACTGTAAGGCCATAAAAAATTGGAGCTAAAAATCCCAAAGTACTTACACCATATGCAAATACAACAAAATACCTTAAGACATTTGATCCAAGGCTTTTAAACATAGATGCAATGCCCAGATGAAGATTAGTAGAAATATATTTTGAAGGACTTTCAAGATTAAAAGTCCAGCCTGATTTAAATAATCTTATTATCCTAAAAATAAAATAGCTCACTGACATCAAAGCCATTATCAGGTAAACCAGAGCTAATGAAACTTTAAAAATTAGCAAAATAATTGCACTAAAATAAATTAGGAAATTTCTTGCAAAAAGGTTGGCTGAATAGGCAAAAAATTGTTTTTTCCTTCTTAAAATTGCAAATTCAACTTCAACAGATGATTCTGAAATTTTAAGGATAAGAAGAGCTAAAATTAAAATAATATTTCCTTTAAAAAAATCTTCTATAAATATTGAGCCATGCAAGATTAATAACATTGATATTGTCATGATCAGCAATGGAACTATAAAAACTACATATAAATTGTTAGTTTCTAGGCTTTTTGTTAATGCTTTAGTTGTGCCATCTAATTGAATCGCGGTAGATATTGGTAGTGCAATCGATACAATTAATGAGTAAAGTCCAAGATCTAAATTTCCATATAATCTTGCAATTAATAGTATGAAAATAAATTGAAGGGCTATAGATAGTGTTTTAGTTAATCCGACAATAGTTATGTGATTAAGCATTTTTTTTGGAAGTAGCTAATTTAAAGCAAAGATAAGCTAAAATAAAAGGTAGTATGTAGATTTTCAAAACTACTGCTAGCTCTGTTCTGACAAGTTTAAGAATAAATATAAAAAACAATAGGTACAACATTGGCACAAAAAACCTATTTTTGGCCTCAATATTTAAAAATAAATAAGTTATAAAAAAACCTAGAATAAAAGGGCCAAAAAACCAAAAATTCAGAATTGACTCAATTAACATTGAAGATGCAGTACCCATCCTATTGTCTGTATAGTATAGAGTTGTGTATTCCCCAATACTTAACCATTCAACATCAAAGAATGTTCTATAAAATTGCATAATAGTATTGGTTAAATATGAGCCTGTATACATACTATAATTTAAGTTACCATTAAGAAAATCACTTATCATCAGTAAGCTTGCTGATGGATCTAATCCACTAAAGGTTGGCTGATAAAGTGCAAAAAAATAAGAAGACCACAAGAAAGCATAGTCAATGCCATTAAGATTTATTAAATAAATTAAAACTATTATTGGTTTGTAATAAGTAACGAGTAGAAGAACAATTGGAATAAATACAAAGGTAAGCAGATTAAACCTTGCTCCAGAATATTTTAGCAATGCAGCATAAAGAACAATAACAAGATGCTCACGCTGCTGATTAAAAATTGCAATAAATAGCAATAAAGCCAGAATGAATAATGATATTTTTTTTTGTTTATCAAGCACTAAAAAACAAAATAAAGAAAAGAAGAATGAAGTTAATAGAGCAATCAAGGAAAGTGGTGTTTCATTGAGACTTCTAGCATCACGAGCAACACCAAAATTTTCATATAAATCGTAAAATAGTATCAGCATAGCTAGACATAAAAATAAAATACCAAAATTGTTCAAATATCTATCAGAAGACTTAAATGAATAGTTTATGTTCGATATTGCTCTTTGCTTTAGAATAAATGATAGAAAAACCCCTAGACTATAGGTAAAGTAGAGCATATTAATGAAAAGATAATTTTCTGAAAATACACTTAATTCTTGAGCATAATTAAATTGCGGTATGTATACCCTATCAATGCCAAAAAAAATATAGTCTAAAAATAAAGATTTTGAATAGACCATAGGCACTGCAATAAAAAATAGAGTTGGATTTGTTAACGGTAGTTTTCTTGAGATCAGGTATATAAAGAGAATTTCTAAAATAAAAAAAATTGCTATGGTAAATAAAATCAAGTTAAATCCTATTATTTTCTATGTACCATTTAACAGTTTCTTTTATACCTTTATTTACACAGTAGCTTGGAGAATATCCTAAGCTTGTTTTAATCTTGCTTATATCTGCAAGTGAATGTCTAACATCGCCTGATCTAAATTCTGCATATTCTTTTTTTGAATCAGTTTTTAAGCCAAATTCTTTAAAGTTTTCTGATATTAATTGAAGCAATCTGTTAAGTGATGTTCTTTCACCAACAGCTACATTAAAGATTTGATGGCCTTCCAATTTAGAAGTTGCTGCAAGTATATTCGCTTGAACAGCATTATCTATGTAGCAAAAATCTCTTGAAGTTTCACCATCTCCATAAATTTTAGTATTTTGGTTTTTCATAATACATCCTATCCATTTTGGAATGACAGCAGCATATGCACCATCTGGATCTTGTCTTTTCCCAAAAACATTAAAATATCTTAGGCCAATTGAATTAAAACCATAAACTTTGGAATAAATCTCTGCATAAAGTTCGTTTACATATTTGGTAAGTGCATAAGGAGAAAGAGGTTTACCAATATTTTCTTCTATTTTTGGTAGCTCTTTAGAATCGCCATATGTTGAACTACTTGCAGCAAAAACAAACTGATCTACATTATTGTATCTCGAAGCTTCAATCATATTTAAGAAGCCGGTTATATTTGCTTCATTTGTTGTAATAGGATTTTCTATAGATCTAGGAACAGATCCAAGTGCTGCTTGATGTAGAACATAATCTATTCCATTTGATGCTTTGATGCATGTATCCGTATTTTGAACGTCACCCTCGATAAACTCAAAGTTTTTCCATTTTTTTGAGCCGACTATTTTTTTTACTTCTTCAAGATTTTCTTCTTTTCCTGTTGCAAAATTATCTAAACCCAAAACAAACTGATCATTGTTTAATAAATACTCTAAAAGATTAGAGCCAATGAATCCTGCTGCTCCAGTTACTAGCCACCGCTTTGGGTTGTCAGTGATTTTCTTTGTTACTTCAGTAAATGTATTCATATGTGCGTTTAAATTATATCTTTTTATACTTTTTATACCATTCTATAAAATTCTCTATACCTTCTGAACACGGTATAAAATCTCTTTCACCAATCATCTTAAAAAGAAGTGTGTTGTCAGATTGAGTTCTATAAATATCACCTGGCTGGTGGGGCAAATATTTTTTTTGAGCCTTGATGTTTGTTTTGGTTTCTATATACTCCACGAAATCATTTAAGTTAACCTTTTCACTAGAACCAATATTTACAACTCTGTAGAAATAATTTGGATCATCCATTAATTTTTTATTTTTTGTGGGAGGCATTTTCATTATTTGCAAAAAACAATCTACAAGATCATCAATATGAGTAAAATCTCGTTCCATATTACCCTCATTAAAAATTTCTATTTCTTTTTCATTGAAAATTTTCTCAACAAATTTGTATAGCGCTTGATCTGGCCTGCCCCATGGACCATAAACAGTGAAAAACCTCATCACTGTAGTTGGAATCTTAAACTGGTGAGAATAATAGTAAAGAAGGTTCTCACAGGATTTTTTTGTAGCAGAGTAAAGCGAGACAGGACTATCAGTTTTTGAATTTTCACTTAATGGAAAATCAATATTATTACCATAAACAGAAGATGTAGAAGAAAAAAGTAGGTGCTTAATCTCTCTTTTTTTTAGAGATTCAATGAGGTTAAAAGTGCCGTTTATATTTGAAACAATATATTGTTCAGGTGATTCGAAAGAGTGCCTTACACCTGCTTGTGCAGCAAGATGATATACAACTTCAGGCTGAGCTTCTGAAATGAAATTATCTAGTTCCGTAGAGTTATTTAAATCTCCTTTTTTGAAAGAAAAATTTTTATGCTCTAGTAGCATATCAAGCCTTTCTTGTTTTAGTTTTGTGGAATAAAAGTTATTTAAATTGTCATAACCAAAAACTTTAAAACCCAATTCAAGAAGATGTGTGCAAGTATGGAAACCGATGAAACCTGCAGATCCTGTGACTAATACTCGCTTCATGGTGCCCAGGGCCGGACTTGAACCGGCACGAAGTTGCCTTCGAGGGATTTTAAGTCCCTTGTGTCTACCAATTTCACCACCTGGGCTTCATTAATCATCGGTTACTGCTCTGCCTTTAAGATTTTCCCAATCTTTTTCAGGCCTAACAGTCAAATTTGTTTCCCATGCACCTTTTAAAACATTGGCAGAAAGGTTGTGTTGTTCAAAGAACTTTATCATTGCCTGAATATCTTTTGGAAAACAACTGCCTCCAAAACCAAACTTTCCGTCTGGACCAGGTACATTTATATGTGAGTGTCCAACTCGACCATCTCTAACAAAACCCTCTACAACTGTTTCCCAGTCTGCGTCTACTTTATCAGATATAAGTTTC
>MDTD01041935.1_pt1 | contig 12764 bp, 9 predicted proteins | sample 811221 | NCBI WGS metagenome assembly MDTD01 (sample SAMN05326646, study PRJNA326480) | marine metagenome | isolation source: seawater | place: Pacific Ocean: South West | collected 2011 | reverse complement strand
GCGCGAATTCGCCGAGCGCACCTTCCGGCAGCTTGAAGGCTTCGGCTCCTATGGTTTTCCGGAAAGCCATGCGGCGAGCTTTGCGCTGATCGCCTATGCGTCGTCATGGATGAAGTGCTGGCACCCGGATGCCTTTTGCTGCGCGCTGCTCAATGCCCAGCCCATGGGCTTCTATGCCCCGGCCCAGATCGTGCGTGATGCCCGCGATCACGGCGTCGAGGTCCGTCCGGTCTGCGTCAATGCAAGCCGATGGGATTGCACGCTGGAACCAACCGACCGCGACGACGGGCGTTTTGCCGTCCGGCTTGGGCTCCGGCTGGTGAAGGGCCTTGCCAACGCCGAGGCCGCCCGGCTGGTCTCCTGTCGCGAAGACATGCCCTTTGCTTCGGTCGACGATCTCTGGCGTCGCGCCGGTATTCCGGCCGCTGCCCTGGTAGAACTCGCAGAAGCCGATGCGTTCAGGCCCTCGCTCAGGCTTGCCCGCCGTGAGGCGCTCTGGGCGATCAAGGCCCTGCGGGACGAACCGCTGCCGCTCTTTGCTGCGGCTGCACGACGCGAGGCCGGCATTGTGCCAGAACAGGCCGAACCGGAGCCCCTCCTGAAACCCATGGAGGCCGGTCGGGAAGTGGTCGAAGATTACGGCCATGTGGGCCTGACTCTCAGGAAGCATCCGGTTTCGTTTCTGCGGTCGGAACTGACCCGCCAGCGCTTCAGGTCCTGCGCCGAAGCCGTCTCCCTGCGTGACGGTCGCTGGGTGAACCTCGCGGGTCTCGTACTCGTGCGCCAGCGACCGGGCTCAGCCAAGGGTGTGATGTTCATCACGCTTGAAGACGAAACCGGCGTTTCCAATCTCGTCGTCTGGGCCAAGGTGTTCGAGAAATACCGCCGCACCGTCCTCGGGTCGGGAATGCTTGGCGTCAAAGGACGGGTCCAGCGAGAGGGCGAGGTTGTCCATATCGTTGCCCGCGAGCTTATCGATCTGTCTTCCGAGCTCGCAAGCGTTGGGAACCGGGATACGGTCTTTCCTCTTCCGCATGGGCGGGGCGACGAGTTTCATCATGGGCCGTCGGGGCCGGATCCGCGAGGAATGCCGAAACCGCGCGACATGTTCGACCCGTATGGACATATCGATGAGATTAAGGTGAAGACGCGGGATTTTCGATAGGTGCTTTTTGCGCTTCCGGCCAGCATAATGGCAGACATTCAGCTTATAGAAAGGTTGACAGGATCGCCGTATTCTCAGAGCGTGACTGTCTGCAATGCGCATTCATTTCGGTCGTTCATTGGTTCTCGACCTTGTCCTGAAAGCAGTCCTTCGCTGCGCACGTGATGAATGACTAGTTAGGGCCGTGACTCGTCCTAACCGCTCCGTTCAGCATAGACTTGGCGAGTGTAGGACATAGACTCTTTGATCGGCTAATGAAGCTCCATGATGCAGCAGTGCATTCAGGTAGCGGCGGCGCTTGTGCCCCTCGACCAAGAAATAGTCTGTTTCAATGTGGTCTCCCATGCAGTCTGTAAAGCCTCCTAGAGTTTCCAGTACTACTAACGGGAAGTCCCAGTGACCTGAATCTAGTGCCTTTGCTGTAAGAAGCTTCTCGCCAGTTTTTTGTCCGTTAAACACCTCGAAATCGTGTTCGGGGTTCAGCGCTTCTTTTCCTCTCACGGTTCCGACTTTTGTAACGAAGTCATCCGCAGGCCAAATCTCTTCGCAACACGTCAGCTCTTCGATTGGGATGAATGAGGCGACGGAATCGGTCCAATGGCGATATATCCATTGTTCAGCGAGACTTCTTGGCAAGTGCTTGAGTTTGTGGCCATTTCTTTCCCACCAGCTCCCGAAATCCTCAACTTTAAGGTCGCCATACCCTTTAGGCTCCAAGTCGTGGTCCCAAACGCAATCTTCGCCAATTTCTCTTAGATCAATCATAAGCTGTTTTATCCAACCAAGAAACCACAAACTCTTCGGCCCAGGCGAAAGCGCATGGGAATGACCGCTTCGTTCACACTACTGATTTTTGACGGCCTGACCATGCTGCACGATGCCACTGGATGACCGATTCGGAGAAGCCGCGGCGCAGCTACGGGACGCCCCATGAACTTCAGGTCAGGGCTGCGAACGACGGCGAACTTTGGAGGGATCTAAGCATACGCGCCCTGCCGCTGCGCCACATGACCGTTTCGAGCCGATCTCTGCCAGCCTAGAAGACGCCGCCATTTCGTTCGCCAACGTCAAGGTGCACTGCGCCTAAAAGCAGCCATTCATTGTATTTTGAACCAAAGTCTTGAATTGGGGGGAACAGGGTACTTAGCCAACGGGCTTTACAGTCAGAAAGTGCTATGAAGTAAAAAGTTGAGTTAATAGAAGTTTTCCTGTTGAAAAAAACACCTTATAACTACCACTCTCAGTTCGAACAAAAAGGGAATGTGCTATGGTGGTCACAATCACGAAGCAAGCGGAAGCGTATTTGGAAGCTTTGGCTAAAGCGCTTGAGATTCCGGTGGCACGATACCAACAAGCGGAGAGGAGTTATAAGTCGCTCGGTGAGTGGCTTCACCGCGATGAATCCAGCGTCAAGAACTATGTTCCGGACGTCTTCGTGCAGGGATCTTTTCGCCTTGGGACGGTCATCAAACCAGAGTCTGATGGGGAAGAGTACGATGTGGATTGTGCCTGTTCGCTGACAAAACTCACGAAATCCAATTTGTCCCAAGCTGGTCTTAAAGAGCTGTTGGGCGAAGAAATCAAAGCCTATCGCAAGAGCAAGGGCATCCAAAAGGAGGTCCACGAGGGCCGCCGATGTTGGCGCTTAGAATATTCTGACGGCGCACAGTTCCATATGGATATCGTGCCGTGCATTCCGAACGTAGAAGCTCAGCGCTTGTTGCTTGAGTCTCGTGGTCTGGACGCACGCTTTGCCGACACGGCGATCGCCATCACCGACAACGAAGTTCCTGAGTTCTACGAGATCACTGAAGACTGGCCCCGTTCAAACCCGCGTGGATACGCGGAATGGTTCAAGTCCAGAATGGGAAATGCGTTCATCCGGCGGCGCGAGCAGGTACTGAATGAAATGCGAGCAGAAGGCGTTACCGCCAGCGTTGAGGATATTCCGACGTACCGTGTTCGAACTCCCTTGCAGTCTGCCATCATGATCCTCAAGCGTCACCGCGACATAATGTTTGCGGATGACCCGACCGATAAGCCGATATCGATTATAGTCTCATCGCTAGCGGCTCACGCCTACGAAGGTGAGGAAACGATTGGCCTGGCATTGTTGTCCATCTTGAGTCGTATGGAAAACGCCATCGAACACGACGGTACGAAATACATCATACGAAATCCAACCGATGCCCTCGAAAACTTCGCCGACAAATGGGAGAACCATCCCGAACGCGCCGAGGCTTTTGTGGGATGGCTAGAGCAGGCTCGGAAGGACTTTTCGTCTGTAGGGCGGTTGGTGGAAAACCGTCGGATGTCGAGTGTCCTGGCGAGCCACATGGGACAGGACATCACTGATCAAGCAAGCGATGCCGCTTTGCAGCCGTCACGCTCTGGCAGTGCGGGGCTGCTCGCCAACGCGACAGCAGCGTCAGGCACCGCCGCGCCAAGCGTCTCGTTTGCGGATGAACCGCGCACTCCGAAGAAACCTGACGGCTTTGCATGACCTGGTGGGTCTTTCAAAACTCGAGGCTCGTGACGGAAAAGGCGGCGCTCGCCGAGCTCGAAGGGCGCGTGGATTGGTTGCGAGTCAACAGTTGGCAAGCCGACAGCGAGTTGGCGATGTGCGTAAGTTTTTCGATCGCACACGGGGAAGGAGAACTTAGCTTTCGGATGCGGTATCCGAGCGTCTTTCCCGACTCACCACCCATGATCTTCACCGAAGATCAATCACGGATTTCATTGCATCAGTACGGTCCGGGCGGCGAACTCTGCCTCGAGCATCGACCCGACAACTGGCATCCATCGGTTACGGGAGCAGACATGGTGGCAAGCTGCCAACGTCTACTGGCCGAAGAGCAACCCGGGACTGGAGAAAGTTTTCACGCCCGATCGGCGCATATAAGCTCTCTAGGTCGAGATTTGCGCACGACATCTTGCCGGCTGCTTCTAAGCGAGCAAGATCTGCACGCTCTGAACAAATTGCCGGAACGCACAGCATTTTTGTCTAGCCTCTCGGAAAGCAAAGCGGCATCCGTCTATGTCGCGTCGATTGAGCAGATCGGGCCAAATGAGGCCCCCCTTTGGACCAGCGATCTGAGACTGCCTACGGGAAACAGTCCCTACGCGGGAACAGTGATCAGAGTGCCCGGAGCCGCTGCCAGCGATGTGCGATCGGTAGATAACCTGAGATCTTTGCTCGAAAAAGCGGAGCTCGGAGAACTCTGCGGTGAGATAACCGAAACGGACGCTGTTACCCATTTGCTAATCGGGGAAGCGCGTGACTGGACACTACTCTGGACCTTCGGAAAGGCCGCGGAACGTAAGGTCGTCAATTACACAACAGTTGTCGTGCCCCAGGATGGACAGCGTCTGCCAGACCAGTTCAAGGCTCTTTGCGGAAAAAAGGTGGGGGTTGCTGGGTGCGGCTCGATGGGATCGAAGGTCGCCGCCAGCCTTTGCCGAGCGGGCGTCGGAAAGTTCGTTCTCGTCGACGAGGATATCTTCTTTCCCGGAAACGTGGTTCGCGGCGAACTCGATTTGAAATACGCCGGAATCCACAAGGCGTCAGGTCTCCGTGAACGTCTTAAAAGCCTTGCCCCCGGTACCGATGTGCAGACCTTCCGCATGAGCCTTGGTGGTCAAGAAAGCGCAGCAAGCATGACTGGGGCGTTGGAAGCACTTGGCGACTGTGATGTATTGATTGATGCTACCGCATCGTCCGAAGCGTTTAACATGATCGCATCCGTCGCGACCCGTCGGAATGTCCCTATGGTCTGGGCGGAGGTGTTTGCCGGCGGGATAGGTGGTTTGGTCGCCCGTGCGCGACCGGAGTGTGACCCCACTCCCCTCGCTGCGCGCGGACAGATCGATATCTGGTGCAAAGACCAGGGTGTCACGTGGATCAAACCGGAAAACCCGGGGCGCTATGAAGGGCAGACTCAGGACGAAATTCCGCTCATTGCCGATGACGCAGATGTGTCGGTCGTTGCCGCACACGCGTCGCGTTATGCAATTGATATCCTGGCGCGGCCGGAGGCCAGCATTTTTCCGATGTCAGCTTACCTGATCGGATTGTCTTCAGAATGGCTGTTCGATCAACCTTTTGACACCAGACCGATCGACTTGCGGCCTGATGGCGAGTGGGGGGAGACAATGGACGTTACGGACCCGACGGAAGCTTTGAAAATTTTGATGGAGCATTTGCCGCCCAAGGAGAAGCGCGATGCAATTGATGTTGCCGAATGACGTCGTGCTCACCATGCGGCAGCACCTCTTTCGCGCCGGTCGGCGCGAAATCGGCGGGATGGTAATGGGCGAAGACCTAGGTAATCAGAGGTTTCGGATCGTCGAATTTTCGGTCGACACCTACAGTGGCACGAGATCCAGTTTTCATAGAAATACCGAGGAACATGATCGAGCTCTGTCTGCGTTCTTCGAAAAGACAGGATCAGACTATGCGAGGTTCAATTACTTGGGCGAATGGCACAGCCACCCGAGCTTCAGCGTGCAACCGAGCCTGCAAGACCTACATACAATGCAGGATTTAGTTGACGGGACAGGCGGTGTGAACTTCGCCGTTCTCTTCATATCGCGGCTTAATTGGTATTGCCGATTTGACTGCAGCGCACACCTCTTCGTTCAAGGCCATGCACCAACCGTTGCGGATATCGCACGAGAGAACCGGTCCAAAAAAACAGAACTGAGCTGACATGCTGAAAAGGCATCTTGATAACTTTATCTCCAAACTGATCGATTGGTGGTTTCGGGTTTCGACAATCGAACGCTACCTGATAGCGACTGGGACGGGACTTCTGATCGCCATATTCGGCGGCCCGCCAGTTATTCTCGAGCTCCTGCGGATAGGGTTCGGAGCTTTACCAGAGAGCCTAGTCCGCGTGCGAGAACGTATCGATACCTTCTACGCTTGGATTCTTGCGATCGCATTGGCCCTGATTGCCGTCGGACTTCTTTTGGCTGTCTGGCGATTTGTGAATGATACAAAATCGCGATCCAAGCGCCGTAGTCTTGTTATCGAAGCGCGTGGATTGCGTGATGACGACGGCGTCTCATTGGCTGAAGCGGTCGCCAAGGACCATGACGGTGTCGTTACGCCGATCATATTGGACTTACGCAACAGGTTGGATGGAAGGGTCATCGAGCCCGAGAACGCAATAGCAGATATTACGGCTATCCATCGTTCCGTTCTGCAGCACCGGAAGGATGGTGACCGGGCCAACATCAAGATCGTCTATGGGGGGCTAACCTCTGTACCCTACACGTTCCTGACCGGCGTCCTGCTTGATGATGAAAGCGAGATATTGATCTATGATTGGGATCGGACGCAGGAGGCATGGCGGAAGATCGATGGCGATGATGACGGCGTCAACTTTAAAGGCAGCGGGCTTGAGTCGCTTGCGGGAGCAGAAGTGGTGGTCGCGCTCGCTTACTCCTATCCGGTGACCGATGATGATTTGGCGACCACATTCAATCTGCCAATCGTCCGTTTAACGCTTGAGGAAATGTCATCCGACGCGCACTGGTCGCAGAAAAAGCAACACCGGCTGGCGCAGGAGTTCTTCGAAACCGCCAAGCGTTTGAGTGCGAACGGGGTGAAGCGAATTCATTTGGTGCTGGCTGCGCCGAACAGCGTCGTGTTCACTTTCGGCAGGCGCTATGACAAACGAAACCTGCCAGAAGTAGTCGTCTACCAATACCAGCGCGGAGAAGTTCCAGCCTACCCTTGGGGTGTACTGATGCCGGTTGCCGGGATCGAGCGCCCACGGATACTCTACTCAGAGGCCGTTGATTTACGATTAGCTTAGGTGGACTCGTTAGTCCGCAAAAGCGTGTTTATCGACGCGTCGTGAGTATCCGCTTTGCGACGAAACGCCCATATATCCAACGCCACCGAATATCTGTTGTGCTCAGTCTGTAGGTAGAAACCGACAGACCGCTTGCGGCCCCTTTTCTTCCGGTCCGGAAGGCGCCGCCTTACCGGTCATGGTGACTACGCCGTCGCTTGCTCAAAACCCGTCGTGATGTGGAACGGTTCCTGTCCCGTTCGATCCACGCATGCTAAAGCTTCCGCCTAGACATCTTCCCACTGCCATCGAGTATGACAGCTCAATTTTACGAAGTCATTTCACACTAAAGGCTCACGTCATTGGAAACAGGATTTCCAGTCGTTTGCTAACCCAGTCGAAGAACTCCTTCGAAGTCTCAAATTGCGGGGCCGGCGTAGTGGGATCAAGCAGAGCCTTCAGGACATATCCAGCGTTCTCAAGACCTGTGCTTTGGTCTCCCGTCTGGAATATATCCACAGCTTCGCGGAATCGCAGGATGGTAGCGGGGTGGCCATTTCCAGCGCCTACCGTTTGCTCAAATAAAAATAGCCAGGTCAGGGCGACCACGATCATTAGGACGCGAAATTCTCGCTGGAGGCCGCTTCCCGCCCTGTCCAAAATCCACCGTGTGGCGAAGGCATCGGCACGGTATTCCTGCTTCACGAGGAGGTCCTTGGGAAGAAATTTCACATCACCGTGATGAATGTGGGCGACCTCGTGAAGGATGATCCAGCTAAGGGCGCCAAAGAAGACATTGTTCACTCGACCTTCTTGCGTATCAAACTCGGGGGAGATCGGTGGCGGCGGGAGGTCGATTGGCCAGTCCTTATCTGCCCGGTAAAGCGCCTTTGCATAGGCAATATAGTCGGGGATATTTCGGGCCGCACACTCTTCCGCAATATTGATCTCGGTCTGGCCGGGTTGTTTGAGTGCTCGTTGAGCTCGGGAAGTGATGTCTGCAACATGGAAGGCCGCGTAGGCGATGCACCACAGGCTCGCGAGTCCCGCGTACGAGAGATAAATCGCTTTGTCGACAGGCACCGCATAGAAGTTCGCCGCTGTTTCGCTTGTAAGCAGATCCCATTTTCCGGAGCCAAAAATCTCCTCTGCAAGTTCCCCGCCACGTTCGGGCGCAATGTTGAACGGGGTTCGGGCTGCATATCGAAAGAAAGGTTCAGTCACTTGCTTGGTGGTTGGCATAGGTAATTCAGTCCAGTTCCTGTCAGGGGCGGGTCCAGCCTTCGGCCAGCTTCTCCAGCACCTTGTCAAACCAATGCTCGTACCAATACCAAGTGCCGGCAATCATGACACCAAAGCCCTTACCTGGCGTTCGAGCGTCCAGTTGCCGTACCAGGAGGGTATGGTCGTGCATATTGAAGGCAGCGTATCCGGCAGCCTTGACCTTCGTAACGATCTCCGACGGTCGAAACTTCGGACGCTCAACCTCTTTCAGGAGAACGCGTTCGACGGCTTCCGCTTCTGGTGAGCCCGGCTTGATGAACTCAACAGCAAGATCAGATTTTGATGCTTTGCCTGATACCTTCGGCACGAAGGCGACCCGGTATCGGAATTTCGGGTCGCTCTGTTCTTCGTCGGTCAGAGCATCCTGAAAATTATCCATTGCCGTGGCAATGTGTGGCGGCAATTCCGCACCCACCAATCCGGCGCGTTGTAGGCCGCCGAAGGTGACGAACTGGAGCGCAATCGGCAGCCTTTTCTCCAGCGCAAATTCTTTGCCGAAAAGCTGCTTGATCGCATCGTTGAAATTAATGCAGCAGGCTTGGAGCTTCGCACTCAGCGCGTCATCTATGCGGTTGGTTGAGCGATGCTCAATCTCATGGCGGATTTCTGTGAGGAAGTTCAGATTGTTGATGACGCCTTTGTCGAGTGGGCATTTGCCATGGGCGAGGCATTGCCCTAGCTCCCAATATTTATCGACGCCGCTCGGCGTTTTCTGGACCACGCCACCCTTCTTGTAGCGGTAATCGACACCTTCTCGCTTGTAGTAGGAGTGCAGTAGGTACGTCCACGCGATTATGGACGTGATGATGAACAGTTCGGCGCGGAAGTGTAGTCCGGCGCTGTTGAACGTATGGACCGCGGCGATCATCGCCTCACGAGCTTTGACCAGCAGTTCATCCCCTTGCAGATGGAGGCCGGTGGCCGGATCAACATTCGGCCACGCTTCCAGAAAATCATCCAGTTCGGCGTCGGATGCTGCCTTTATTGCTCTGTGCTTTGTCCCGTCCCGAATTTCCGATATTCGGGCGTGATTGATAGAACGGGTCGGGCGGGAAAAGTACGCCTGGATGTCTTGCGGCACATACTTCCTCGCAAGCATTGCCTTGACGATCCCTACTTCCCACCTCTCAAGTGTATTTCCCGGTCGTCGCGCCAAATCCTGTTCGCCTAATTTTATCATCCAAACGAATGTGTGGCGTTAGACTTGCTCGGATTTGTGCGCGACGTCAATCTCAATAACTTATCCTCCAAGATGGTTTATCTATCGCCTAAAACACAATATTTTCGCTGCGGGCACGGAAGTAATGGCAGCCCCGAAATTTGCCTGCGAGATTCGCCGTAATTGCGTTTGATAGGTCTTACTGTCTTCCTTTCTGGGCTCGCTATTGCAAAGCCGCCTGTCCGCATTCGGCCCCGTTTCTGCCGGTCCGGAAGGCGCCTCCATTTCAGCCATTGAGTGGTTCGTGTCCGGAATCCAAAACCGGACATTCGCTGAGTGACAAACAAAAGGGCAAGACGGGGACAAAACCGACATTGGAGAACTCAAGCGCGTCTGCCGAGGTGAGCCTCCATCTCATGGCGTTGCGATAGAGACTAAGCGCGCCAAACGTCACTGCTTCCAGGTGTCATTCGGCGTGGTACCGCGTCTGCCACGCTTTAGATCTTTGAAAGACAGAAAGCGACGATCAGCGTCGAACGCCCATGCCGAATTACAGCCAGGACTGTACAGCCATGGGCACACTACGGGAGTCTTTGTTTGGCTGTCTCAAAATGGTCGGCATATTGACATCGTTTAAACATGACTTTTAAAGGAAGGTTTAAGGCTTTTGAGGAGCCTCCGAGGTGGGGCGACCCGCAGAGACTGCGATGAAGATGATTGCGGGAAAGAGCCTCCAGAGTGTTCGCGATGAACGGACGGGTAGTCAAAACATTATGTCGATGGGATGGGATATTCAGGGGCTTTTCCGGCTCCACGCCAAAGGTATCGCGCGGTCTTTGATGCGAAGGGGAATGTCCGGCGAGGCTGCGGCGGATATCACGCAGGACACTTTCGAGCGTGTTCTCGTCAGACAACCGAAGTTGGAGGGAGCTACCAATAATAATCCCAAAGCCTATCTCTATCGGGTTTCTCGCAATCTCGGTATCAATCAGATTCGCCGTGATGCGCTGATCCGAACGGTAGACCTCGACAGTGAGGAGGCGCGGGAGCAGCCCGACCCTTCTCCGTCTCCCGAGCATATCGTCTATTCGCGGCAATGCCTCCTGCAAACCTACCGGGCGCTCGAGCAATTGCCGGCGAGAACCCGCACAGCCTTTGAAATACATCGCCTCGGCGAACGCACGATTGCCGAAGTGGGGGAAGAGCTGGGCATTTCCACGACCCGGGCGTGGACGCTGATCCATCAGGCCTACCGTCATCTCCTCAGCGCGACGGAAGAAGAATGAGTTTTTTGCCGATCCTGAAGGGAAAATTCTGCGCTCCCGATTGTACTAGAGGCAGGAAATATGCGCAGGCCGTTGCCGCGCCGAGGGATATGAGATGAACGACGCCGCGCCGGATGAGGAGCGCCTGCTGGACGAAGCCATCGACCTGATGATCAGCCATCAGAGCGATCCGGACAATGCCGGGATCATTGACAGGATCGTGGCATGGCGGTCGATGAGCGATGCGCACGAGCGGATATGGAACCGTGTCGCGAAAATTCACGGGGCGTCCGGGCGCATTCTTTCCGAAAAGAAGCGGATTGAACGGCGTGATGCCCTGCAAACGTCCCGGCGGAATTTCATGATCGGCGCGGCGGCGACCGTCGGGACAGGGGCGACGGCCTATCTGTTCGGGCCCGGGCTTCTTCTTGAGGCCCGTGCCGACTATCTGACGGGAAAGGGCGAGTTCCGGCGTATCGAATTGGCAGACGGCAGCGTCGCGATCCTCGGTCCGCAAAGCGCTTTGGCCGTGGATTTCGGCGAACAGCAGCGGACGATCAGGCTGCTGGCGGGCATGACCTTCCTGTGGGTTGCGCCGTTGCCGGGCGCACCGCTGTTCGTCATGGCCGGGCCGCTGCGCGCCGCATCGTCCAGCGGCGCTTTCGATATCAGCAGCGATGGCGATTATGTGACGGTGGGTGTCGATGACGGCCGGGTAGACCTCTCTTCCCAACGTCGGCAGTTTTCCGACGACGAAGAACTCCGACAGGGAGACTGGCTCAGTTTTGACGCGTCATCCGGCGCCATCGGGCGCGGCAGACGGGAGCGCGACATGATCGGCTCGTGGCGCGACAATCTCATCATCGCCGAAAACGAACCGGTTTCGGCGCTGGCGCTGCGCATCGGGCGCTGGATACCCGGGCGGATCGTGATTGCCGATCCCTTTATCGGCAGCCGCTATGTGAGTGGCGTTTTCGATCTCGACAGGCCTTTCAGCGCGCTGGAAGCCGCCGTCCATCCTGCAAATGCAAAGGTTCGGCGTATCTCTTCGCTTCTGACCATTGTTTCGCCTGTCTGAAAAAAAGTTGAGTAAACGGTGAATATTTTGTCGGCCCGTTTGTACTAGCTTTGAGGACAATGGGTCGGTTCGCTGCCTGTTGCCGCAAAATTCAAAGCAACGGAGTGGTTGACGCATGGGGCGCATCAACGAAAAATATATGATATTCAACAGGCTGAAAAACGGAACTGCAGCAGCGGCTCTGGTCATGGCCGCAGGCGGACTGCTACAACTGAGCGCGTCCATTCCGGCTGTGGCGCAGGTGCAGGCTCAAACCGGTTTTACCATTCCGGACGGATCGCTGAGTGCGGCGCTGACGACGTTCGGTCGCCAGGCCGACCTGCAGGTGACCTATCTTGCATCGGTCGTGGTCGGAAAAGCCTCTCCCGGCTTCAGCGGAACCGCGAGCCCGCAACAGGCGCTTGTTGCGATCCTTCAGGGATCGGGTCTGGTCTACACCTTTACCAACGACAGAACCGTGGCTATTTCGGCGCCCGAACCAGTTTCCTTTGGCGCTGGCGGCGGTGATGCGGGTGACGTGACGCTACTGGAGCCCGTCAATGTGACAATCAGTGCCGGGGGCAATGTCGGCATTGTCGCAACAGCGAGCGGGACCGGAGCAAAATCCGGCCTTCCGATCAAGGACACGCCGCAGGCCGTCAATGTTGTGACCCGCGACCAGATGGATATTCAGGGCGCGGAAACGGTGGTGCAGGCGCTGCGTTATACGCCTGGCGTCGTGGCGCAATATGGTGATTCCGATGCGCGGGTGGATTGGTTCTCCGTGCGTGGTTTCCGGCCGGGGCGCTATCTCGACGGGCTCAGATTGCCGTTCGGCGCGCGCGGTTACGCCCAGCCGAAAATCGAACCCTACGGTCTGGAAAGCGCCGAGGTGCTGAAGGGGCCGACATCTGTGCTCTACGGCCAGAACCTTCCGGGTGGCCTGATCAACATGGTTAGCAAGCGCCCGCGCGACGAGGAAATCCGTGAGGTCGAACTGCAGGCGGGCGGCTATGACCGCTTCCAGACCGCG
>MDTD01069006.1_pt1 | contig 12765 bp, 22 predicted proteins | sample 811221 | NCBI WGS metagenome assembly MDTD01 (sample SAMN05326646, study PRJNA326480) | marine metagenome | isolation source: seawater | place: Pacific Ocean: South West | collected 2011 | reverse complement strand
CTTTGACGAGTGGTTCCTGAGAAGGTTAACACCTCAGACTTTAGAAATGTGTCTGATTAAAGCTTCCCTTTCAGATTTGTGCTCACCTGTTCAAGGGACTGTTAGAAAGAAAGTCCCAGCTGGAGAAATGACACTTAAGAAATCAGTCATTGGAGCTGATGTCCTCTTAGATCTGATGCAGGGTGATGACTTGCTCCAGATATCTCTACAAAAAACAGACTACCACAGAATACACAGCCCAGTTGACGGAATACTTTCAGGAGTAGTTTCACTCGACAAAGATGAGTTGTTTCCTGGTTCTGAAGCTATGGTCGTTCTTGAAATTGAGTCACCCATTGGAATGGTTAAGGTGATGTGCATCGGTGAGTGGACAGTTCAAACATTCATCACAACAGCTGATGTTGGATCAAGGTTGTCAAAGATGGACGAACTCGGATATTTCTATTTTGGATCACAAGTGATTATTGTTCTACCTCAAAACGTGACTGTAATTGCTAATCGTGAAGGAAAGCAAAGAGTGTTTCCGGGTGATCCCGTAGGTGTTGTGTTATAAAATGTATGAGTACAGAGCGTTCGTCAGAAAAGTCTATGATGGTGACACTATTACTGTTGATATTGACCTTGGTTTTGATGTTGTACTTAAAGCTCAAAAAATACGACTGGTTCGGATTAACGCGCCTGAAGTTAGAGGCAAAGAAAGGGCCGAAGGCCTTAAATCACGAGACGCCCTCAGACAAAAAATCTGCAACAAATGGGTGAAGATTAAAACTCAAAAAGACAAGAAGGGCAAGTACGGTCGATGGCTGGGTGAAGTCTGGATAGACGAAGTCTGCGTCAATGACTGGCTTATTCTAGAAGGTCATGCTGCTGTATACAACTGAGTAGAACAATTGCAGCCTCACGCGTATATTTAATCTAGATAAGGGAGTCTGCATTGAAGATTACGCGCAAACAACTTAACAGGCTGATTCGCGAGAAAACTTACTGCACGAAACTCGACGCAGAAGACAATGCTGACTCAGAAGAAGAAAAGCTAGAGGAAAAGACTATGCGCATTACAAGAAAGCAGCTACGCAAAATTATTAGAGAAGCGATAGACGTTGTCAATGTAGACACCGGTGAGGTCATCGATTTTGGCGAAGAGTCAATGTCGGGATTACCTGATGCTGCCCTTCCTGATCTCGTGAAGCGTCTTGGTCTCAACATGAGCCCAAGTGGAGCTCTTTCGAATGCAGACTTTGAGAAGCTGGAAGATGAAACGGTTGGCAAACAAGACCGACGAGCAGCCAAAAGAAAATCAGCACAGATGGCTGCTGATCGTGAAAGGCTGAACATCGACAACCTACTTCAGAAGCTCAGAAACTGGGCAGAAGACGCTAGTCGCGACTACATGTCCGATAACCCAGGGGCTGACTTGCAAGACGTTGCATATGATCTGGCTGATGCATGGGAATTTGAATTTGCAAAAGACGAACAAGAAGAGTTAATGTGGCACTTCGACGGTGACGTTAACGACCTCAAGATCTACGCTGCGGAGAGTATGGGGTGAAAATTACAAGAAGACAGCTGAGAAAGATTATCAGAGAAGAGAAAAGTCGTCTGCTCGAACGCCGCTCTGGTAATCCTGCACTTGAAGCTGAAGAGAGGGCTATAATTGATGCAATACTCAAGTATGCCGATAAGTGGCAGCTAACGATGGCCGGTCCAACGGCAAATGCAGAAGCAGACGCAAGAAGAATGAAGGCGGCAATCGTTGAACTCGTTGAGGGAGTACTAGGATGAAAATCACAAGACAACAACTTAGAAAGATTATCCAGGAACAGGGGTTCACTAAGGTAGACGCAGTCAGCGACAGTGGTGGATTTGACGAAGTTTTCTATGCAGCTGATTTACCTAAACTGATTCAGGCCACTGACGGTTACTTTGAGGAAGCTGAAATAAAAGCGATCAAAGACTTCATCTATAAGATCGTAAAAGAAGGGTTCCCAGATGAGGAGCTCATCGACGTCTACGAGAACTTAGGGGGTCGTTAAGGCAATGAAGATTACAAAGAACCAATTGAGAAAAATCATACGTGAAGCTGTACAAATGCTTAAGGCGCGGGATCCAGTGGACACGTTTGACAAGGTAGAAGCATTGCAGCCGGGTGACAAAATCACTATCAACGGCAAACCAAGTGTTGTAGTGAGTGTTGACGACTTTAACGCCAACCTCACTTACGTAGCAGATGGGAAAGCCACCTTAAAAGACCTTGATTACAGACTGGCAGTACGCTACGATGATGATCCAGAGGACATGATACCTGAAATTGTGATTATATACACGGGGAAGGGACAAGTACCTCAGAACCTACGCCAGCCACCCAGAAAGAAAGGTCCTGGCCGCTCATACAGCGTGATGGATTAAAACATGAAGATAACGAAGCGTCAATTGCGAAGAATCATCAGAGAATCTCTGCTAGTAGAAACAACTAGTCATGAGCGAGAAACAGGATTACCATCTAAGTTCGTAGAAGATAACTGGCTTCCATGGCTAGATGAACGAGGTCTTAGTGATGAGGACTTAGACGATTTAGCGAAATTTACCGGGGCACCTGACCGCTCTTGGCTTCCTGCTGAGCCCCCTGACGATGGTATGGTTGGCCCAGCAGATCTTGAATTGTGGTCGAAAAAGAGGGCACGAAGATAGGAAAGTATGATGAAGGTCACAAAGAAACAGCTGCGAAGCATTATCAGAGAGGCAATCAAAGGGCGTCCTCCTGCTCGTGGTTCACACTACAGACAAAATAAACGTGCAGCTATTAGTGCATCGACGGCTGAAACAACTCGCGAGACCCAACCGGAAGATGCAGCGATTACTTATACAGGCCCAGATCCCATGGGCGAAATACTTCGCTGGGCTGAAGGCGGCGGGAATATCATAAACAATAAAACCGGAGCAGACTTATATCCCGGCTACTCTGATCCCGACAACCCCGGCAAAAACATCGTTGACGGAAAGCCATGGCCGGCTTCAAAGGCTTCTGCAGACTGGGCAAAAAAAGGCGGAAAATTTACAGCAAAAATGGCTAAATACAAGCCAGGCAACTTGTTTGCTTTACAAGTTTGGTCAGACACTATGAAAGACTGGGAAACGCGGAAGATTGTAAAGCTATGAAAATCACAAAGAAACAATTAAGAAAAGTTATTAGAGAATCACTGCTCAAAGAAAAAATCGAGGCTTCCCGGGAGAAAGAACAGGATCAAGCTGACCTTACTCTTACGCTCCTTCATAATAAGCTTGCAAAAGCTTCTCAAGGTGTTGACAATTTGACTAGACCAGGAAGCGGTTCAGAACTAAGTGATATTGCGAATGAGCTGTATGACTTAGCAGAAGAGGGAAAAGTTTCCGAAGAAATACCGAAAAGGCTAACAAGAATAGGGATGGATCTAGAGGATATTCTAAAAGAATTAAATGACTATAGCGACATCTACTCAGCAGATACAGGACGCCACAAAGAGGTGTTAGGAAATCTAAGGAGATAACAGGCAAATGAAAATCACGAAGAGCCGGCTTAGAAGAATTATTCGCGAAAATATGGCGCATGCTCGGTCTGGCCTCGGCAAAAGCGTTGCCGATGCTGAGTTTCCCATTGTTGTTAGCTACGCAGACAGATCTGAAATTGCGTATAGCCAAGATGAGCTAGACGATATTCTTAACGATATTGGCCCTCGAGGAATCGAGTACTCACTTGACTCCTTAGAAGATATGGAGCCGAGCGCTCGACCGGCTGGAGTAGCAATAGATCAATTTGGAGAATCCATGAAAATCACCAAAAGACAACTCAGAAGAATTATCCGAGAGGCACTTATGACAGAATCTGCTAGTGAGCAAGCAAAGGCGTTGTTGGACAGCGAATATACGATAACTTCAGAGAAAGACGCTCCGGGTATTCGAAGAGACACTAATAGAATAACAACCTACACTAGAAATGATGGTCAGCCGGTCCCGCCTGAAGATCTAAAGCTTTTGCAAGACCGGGATGATGAGGTAAGAAAGAAGGGTGGCGGTATGGCACGTCTAATGGGTGTATACACATCTTCCATTTCGCAAGACGGCAATTCACTCGTTGTCAAGTACCATAGAACTACTGCAGGTTAGCAGACACCAGTTCCTAAGTCACCTTCCATAATTAAAGTGTAGGTAAAAGAATTACCCCATTTGTCAGCAGCTTTGTTGCACGTGTCCATGAACTGATAGAAGTGCCGGCTGCTTTGAAAAACCTGACAGCCCGCTGAGACACCGCCAGTATACTCACGTTCATCAGATCCCCACTGCCTGTGGATATTGATACCATAGAAGCCTTTGTCTTTTGGTCCGACACAATCAGGTGTAGTGTTCCTGTTGTCGTCTCTCCACACTTCAACTTCACCTTTTCTTTGACATAGAGCTGTATACTTTCTCTTGCCACCGTGCGTGTCGATTTTATAAACGCCTCTGTACTGGTTCGGAACGAGAATAGCAGTTCCCTTCTTGTTGATAGGGCGCTGAAGAATCCTGGTGCCGGGTTCTGTTGTTGCAGGGTAAGTATCAACACACCACTCACCGTTTAGTTTATAGATGACATTGATAAAGTCATCAAACGTGTCTGCTTTACCCGAATCATTTCTGACACCTACAATATTGAGGTTGTAGTCACCTCTTTCAAAAAACGCGTATCCCTTGTTTTGCAACGCTTTTTTGAACTGATTAGCTAATACATTAGCTTGAAGTCCTGTAATTTTTGCCATGTCTGAGCTCCTTTCGCTGTGCGTAAAATATACTTAAGAGTGAAAAGAAGTTAAAATTTAACGAGGAGATATCAATGACCGGCAAAATTAGAGGCGAGCAAATTAAAGACGACTCAATCACTGGCGCTGACGTAGATGAGAGTACATTAGTTCTTAGGTATGTGTACTCGGCGAAGTACACAATTGACAGCGGTTCAGGAATAAAATATATCAGATGGAACACAAACAGCTCGAACTCAAGTCCGGGAGTCAACAATAAGTTTATTATGCCAGGTGCTGGCTCTTTAAAGAAAGTCTTGATCAGATCTTCGCATGTCATGGGAAGTACAGACATATCACTTCATAAAGCGTCAGACGGTGCTAGCGATTTGTCAACAACCCCGACAGAGACACAGACAGTCAATGTCGCATCAGCAGACACAGTAGCGACAGCAACATTTTCCAGTGCTAACTTCAGTGCCAACGACATAATCGGAGTCTCAGTTGATCCAACCAACGTTCATGGAAACGTAGATTTGACAATTATTATTGAGATGGATTTCTAGAAAAGTTTATTTTTTTTGCAAACGTGTGCAAATCTCATCTGCTTGTGGTATATTAGTTATGTTGATGGGGATGGTCCTCAAAAACATTAATCCTCGCCAAGGAGATAGAGATGAAGCTTAAGGTACGTAACGACGACATCATTTTTGGAACTAACATTCTTAAAGTTAAAGTTCCAAAGGCACTTCGCAACAAATTCAAGAGCGGTCTAGATTTTGTAGACTGTGCTCTGGGTGGCGAAGGCTTTACACCGTCACAGGTTCTACTTTTCACCGGTACCCCAGGTGCTGGTAAGACTACCATGATGTTGACGCTAGCAGATCAGATCACAAAGAGTGGCGGCTTGGTCGTCTTCAACACTGCTGAGGAATCTCTCTACCAGGTTAAGCTGATCGCTGAGCGGCTTGGACTTAAGTCCGGTTTCGCTGTTGGTCAAGAAACTCACGTTCCTACACTTCTAGAAGGTTGCGATGCACTTCGCAACAAGCGAGGAAACAAGAACAAGCCGTTCTTCCTGATTGTCGACTCTCTCCAGTGCATGGACGACGGTAAGTACAAGGATGGTTCTGTTAACAGTCAGTCTGCTACAAGGGCACTCCAGCTCATTACTGACTACTGCAAAGACCAGTTTACCAACGCGATCGTCATTGGTCAGGTAAACAAGGAAGGAAAAATGTCTGGGTCTAACAAGCTCAAGCACATGGTCGATGCAATGATTACGCTTTCAGTTGAAGAAAAGGACCCGGACCTTCGTGGTTGTCGAGTTCTCCAGACGGTGAAGAATCGATTTGGAGGATGTGGGCACACTTTCTTCTTGGCCCTCAACGGGCGAGGATTTACTGAGGTGGCACGAGTTAGTGCTGCCTAAGGAGGCACCTGATTGGTAGGTCGGATAGGTGCCTTCGTTATTCCTTGGCGGGCCGGCCTACCCTTTTGGCTGAATGGTGGAATTGGCATACACAACAGACTTAAAATCTGTCGCCTTAGGGCTTGCGGGTTCGAATCCCGCTTCAGCTACCATATATGAAAGTAAGAATGATGAATAAAGAAACAAATGGATACATCGACGGCGACCTGGTCAGGGTTGAAGGATGGCATGAAGCGGCTATTCTTATAGGGTGGCAAGAGTCACTGCGGTGTGAACCCGAGTTTGCTAATGTTTTATATGATGGTGTGATATACAGTGTTCACATGGATTATATGATGAAAGTCAGGGAGGGCGCAAAGTGAAGATACTGTTTTTGCACGGGCTGGAATCAGCACCGGGAGGAAAGAAGCCAAAGTTTCTAGAAAGCTTGGGACATGATGTCTTAAATCCTGCGCTGTTCAAGGAAGACTTTGAAGCTTCAGTTCAAATAGCTCAAAAGCTATATGACAAAGAAAAGCCTGATGTTGTGGTCGGTTCAAGTCGAGGAGGTGCAGTCGCCATGGCTCTAGAAGGTGTGGATGTGAAGACAGTTCTAATTGCACCAGCATACAGGAAGTATGAAGTGGAACCAACGCATGCGACTAGGTCGGGAGAAAAGGTGATATTGCACAGCATTTGCGACGACATCATTTCAGTTAAAGACTCTGCAGATCTAGTTACTGAACACGGATATCAGCTACATGTTTGTGGTGCCGATCACAGAATGTCTGATGAAGATGCACTTAACATGTTAGCAAAGGTAATCAATGGTTGATAAGCGAAAACAGTTTATGGCGTCAATGATGTTAGAAGCTGCTACAGCTGTAATACTAGTTGCACTAGCATCAGGTCTTTTTGCTTTATTTTGTCCACTTTAGTTTCTTTTTTTTATAAGTGTGTGCAAGTTTCCTCTGTGTATGGTATATTAGTTATGTAGTTAAGGAGGTAACACATGGCAGATAAAGGAACAACCAACGATCTCGCTCCCGTAGCACAGGTCTCTGACGCAGAGGCTTCAGCTTTCAAGCTTGACACTCACTTGGTCAAGCTCATGTGGGATGAGCCTTTCTTCTCTCACGTTCTTCGGACCGTGACTAAGATTCGCACCGAGTCTATTCCTACCGCAGGCGTTCTGGCCAAAGAAGGCGACGTCAAAATGTGGTGGAATCCTAAGTTCCTTGCAGGACTTACTGCTGACGAGATCAAAGGTCTTCTCAAGCATGAATGCTATCACCTGGTGTTCGAACACACCACTACTCGTCGTCATGACCCACACAAGGTCTGGAACTACGCAGCAGACCTGGCTATCAACAGCCTCATTCCCGAGAACGAGCTTCCAAAAGGTGGCTTGATTCCCGGCAAGGCTTTTGACGAGCTTAGTGAAGAACACAAGGCAAACATGGGTGAGGAACGCATTCGTCGTTACGAGGCACTCTCTGCTCTGATCGCATCCTTTCCTAAGGAAGAGGCTGCCGAATGGTACTTCTCTCGTCTGATGGACAACGAAGATGCTAAGGACGCTATCGAAAACAAGCCTGTTGAAGGCGAAGAAGGCGACGGTGAGGGTCAAGGTCCTGCGATTCCCGGCACTACTGATGACCACGAAGGCTGGGACGATCTTTCCGAAGAAGAACGCGAGCTGGTCAAAGGTAAGGTTCGTCAAGCTGTCGAAGACGCTGTAAAGGAATGTGATAAGAAGGGTCAATGGGGTTCGGTTGGTGCTGAGACTCGTGGCAAGATTCGCGAGATGATCTCCAAAGAGGTTCCATGGCAGTCCATCCTCCGAAACTTCGTTGGTATGTCACGTCGTGCTAATCGTCACAGCAACGTACGTCGTCTCAACCGCAAGTACACCGGTATCCACCCAGGTGTTCAGCGAGGTTACACCTCTTCGATCGCTGTCTACATCGATCAAAGTGGCTCGGTCAGCGAGAATGAGCTCGAGCTCCTGTTCGGTGAGCTTCGAAATCTTGCTAAGCAAACAGAGTTTGTCTGCTTTCACTTTGACTCTGACGTTGACGAGGAAAGCGAGATGACTTGGCGCAAAGGCAAGACTCCTTCTACACACCGGACTCGGTGTGGCGGTACCTGCTTCAAGTCAGTTACTGATCACGCTAACAAGAACAAGTCACGGTTTGATGGTTATCTCATCTTGACTGATGGTTATGCTTCAGATCCTGGTCCTTCCAAGCTTAAGCGCGGATGGGTCATTACGACTAACGGTGAAATCCCATCGTTTGTCAAGCGCGAGGTGGCTTTCAAAATGAAAGCCCCCAAAAATACTCAACTAGCTGCATAATCATTAAACAATCAAAAAATACGACTACAATTCACATCACAAAAGGAGAGTGTTATGTTCATGAAGTCTTATACAGCAATTATCGGTGACTCTAGCGTCATTAAAGCCGTCAATGTTATGGTTACACCCGGTGACGAGAAAAACCCAAATCTGATCCTCGACGAGTATCCCGACTACAATCTTATTGCTCTAGTGCCAGGACAGCATGCGAAATGGTCACACGTATACAGGTCAGACGTAATGGTTGATTCGCAGCGCAAATCTTATAGCAGCACCGACGGGTCTACAAAGTCTGTTGATGTCTGGGAGATCGAAGAAGAGAATGTCGACGAGCTTACGTAGGAAGATCTAGCTAGACTTAGAATTAAGGGCTCCGGGGCTCAAACCCAGTGTGCCCTTTTCTTTTTGCAGACATAGTTATACACATCGGAGGTTAACAAGCATGGCAACAACAGTCCCAAAGACAAAATTTACGTGTAAGATCATCGAGTCTATTACGATAAAAGGACAACCCCAGCAAGTCATTACAATGCTGGATATTCCCAACGTGACCGATTACAGTCACCGCATTATGTCAGTAGCGACAGGGACTTCAAGTATTGTGACGTTTGGCGCATCAGATGCCGCCGGTCGGATTGACAGCTCTAGATTCAAGTATTTGAGAATCACAAATCTAGACGATACGAACAATGTCAGGTTGACCTTCCAACTGACGAGCGATACAGACACCTATGAGGTCGTCTTGACCCCTAAGACTTCACATGTACTAACTAGTAAGTCAGGTGATACAACTACGGGAGGCGCCGCTGTTTCTCTGGAAGATCTCACTCTAATCAAGGGAACAGCTTCAAACGCGGCTTGTGACATAGAATTATTTACAGTTTCTTCATAGGGAGTGTGTAAAACCCCCTGTTTTAGTGTATAATAGTACTGCAGACAACAACAGCATGGAGGTTCTATGTCTACTCGTTTCGGCTATGCTTGCCTAAACATGTCGCTTTGCGCTCAAAAGCCAAAAATCTTTTGCAGTCGAAGCATGATTAAGCGCACATTTCAAGCAAAAGGTATTGACTATGCTTCTGAACTAGCACTGGCCAATACATTCGACTTGATTAAATATGTTGCATGGAATAACGCGCATGGTGTCAAGGTGTTCAGGGTTACCTCATGCTTGTTTCCGTGGGCTAGCGAGTACAGACTTGAGGATCTACCGCATTTCGAAAGCATCAAGTCAAACCTCGAAGTCGCAGGCCAAATGGCCCGGGACAACGGCCAGCGTCTTTCTATGCACCCAGGCCAGTTTAATGTCTTGACTTCTGAAAAGCCTCATGTGGTAGATAACTGCATCACGGATCTTCGCATCCATGGGGAGATCTTTGACATCATGGGTATGCCACGCACTCCCGGTGCCAAGATCAATATTCACATTGGTGGTGCTTACGGCGACCGGGTTTCTGCTACTGATCGTTGGTGCAAAAACTTCGAAAGGCTGCCTGATTCTGTCAAGACCCGACTTACAGTCGAAAACGACGACAAGCCTAACATGTACTCAACCAAAATGCTTTACGAGATGGTGCACAAGCGTACTGGCGTGCCTATCGTATTTGACAGCCATCACTTCGAGTGTGGTCCTCAAGACAGTACTTACGAAGAAGCGTTTGAAATGGCAGTTTCCACCTGGCCCAAGGGTATTCGACCACAGTGCCACCACTCAAACAGCCGCAAGCGATATGAAGATCCGACTGCGAAGGTGGTCGAGCACAGCGACTGGTACTACGAGCCTTTTCGTGACTTAGGTCACAGTGTTGACGTTGTTCTGGAGTGCAAGGCAAAAGAACGTGCTTTGTTCAAGTACTTGCGAGACTTTGTTAACACTGAAACTAAATCACCCATCGTGAAAGTGGCGTAAGGAGATGACTGTGGTTCAAAAAGCAATCGCGTATCGAGATAGAAAAAACGCATACATTGTAGTTAAGAAAATTGAAAACCCGTACGGGCCCGGCTCAGGATCAGTTATTTCCTTAGGCAGCACACTCAAGGGAGATATCAATAACCCTACGTGGAAAGTCCACATTCCCATCGAATTGGTTAGTGCTGTTGTACAAGCGATGGGTGAGATCACGATTAGCCACATTGACTTTGAGTCAATGGCTGAAGACGAATGTTTGTAAGCGCATGAAAAACTTAGAACCCTGGGCAGAGATTATAATAGCAGTTGCTGTTCCTGTTTTGGTGATAGCATTTGGCGTAATGCTGAGTATTGTTCTGTTCACATGATAGTAGATCTTGCTGTCTTTGTTTACTTTGCTTCAACCCTGTGTTTTTTGCCAATATACTTTGTAGTGCCTCTCTTTTTTAGAAAGTTTGAGGTTGAAATACTGGAGAAAGATGAAAGATAAAGTTTACTATGATGAGAGCTGTTACGCTTGCTCTCTAGAGATCAATACAATTAGAAAAAAAGGAGAATCTTGTGGTATAGAGTTTATAGATATCAGTGATAAAAACTTTGATGCAAACAAAAAAGATTATGAAACAGAAATGATAGGCCAATTTTCTGGAAAAGAAACCGTGGGCATTGAGACATTCAGGGAGCTTTATGATAAGATGGGTTACAAAAAATCAGTTGCAATATCTAGACTCCCAATTATAAAAAGTTTTTTTAATTGTGGATATTATTTGTTCGCACACTATATTAGACCCAATTTGCCTAAGAAGAATAAATGAAAATTTTAGTTAGCGCTTGCTTGCTGGGAAGCAATGTCAGATGGAATGGCGCAAATAAAAGGTGTGAAATTATAATGAATTGGGCAGATGAAATTGGTGCAGAAATAGTGCCGGTATGCCCAGAAAATGACTTATATGGAACTCCTAGGGGGCCTATAAGGCTGATTCAAATAGATGAAAAAATAGAGTATAATTTGGGCGGCAGAGATGTTTATGAGGAGCTAAAGTTGAGAGTAGACTCAATATACGAGGAAAATAAAGATGCTGTTGGATTTATTGGAATATATGGGTCACCAACTTGCGCTATAAGCGTCGGAGTAAAAAACAAGGGTGGATTCACAAGGGGCCTTATGCATGCTAATCCGCCAGTGCCTACAACGGAAATTGCCCACTTTAGAAATGAAAATTCAAGAAATGCTTTTCTAAAAAAAATCATAAACAAGGATAGATAATGATGGAAGCTTATGATATTATATTTTGGTTCGCAATATTTTTTGCCTTATATGGTGGGAGCTGGGTTGTGAGCAAAGCTAGAAAAAATAACCTAAAAGATTACAAGGATGAAGAGTGAAAAAGATAATCATAATCTTAATAATGATTCCAATATATGCCATAGGTCAGGACGCTCCAATTGAGTGTGATAATAATTATGGCGAATGTGGCACTCCAGAGGTTTCTGGTGGAGGCCAGGGTGGTAGTGGGTCCATTCTTATAAATAATACTGATCTAGGCGATACCTACCAGAGCGCCGACGATTATGATGATGATGGAGTTGAAGATTCTTATGATAATTGCCCTAGAAAAAGTAATTCGGAACAGTTTGATAGCGATGGGGATGGCGTGGGAGACCTTTGTGATAATTGTCGTGACGCTATCAATCCAGATCAGTACAATCTCGATGGAGATCGTTGGGGCGATGTTTGCGACCCTGATGGCGACGGGGATGGTATTCGGAACTCTATCGATAACTGCGGAAGAGTAAGTAATAGTAGTCAGTCAGATCTTGATGGCGATGGCATGGGAGATGCCTGCGATCAGGATTTGGATGGAGATGGTATTGATAACCTTAGCGACCCATGTCCAATGCTTGAGGATAATGAGGCCTTTGGAGAGGGGTGCTTTTTGGACCAGGACCAAGATGGAGTAATGGACCAGGGAGTTCTTTCAGATAATTGTGTTGGAGTTTCAAATCCAGATCAGTATGATGCGGACCTTGATGGGGTTGGTGATGCATGTGATGTTGATGCAGACGGTGATATGGTCGCAAATCATAGCGATAATTGCCAGGGGATATTTAATCCAGCACAGATTGATGAAGATCGTGACGGTAGGGGCGATGAAGGCTGTGACGATCATTTTTGCTTTGTAGTTTTTGATGACGAAGAAAATTGTTTAGATCCTAATTCTATAACAAAGGTTTATTCGCCTGGAATTATTATAAATACCGGAGACTCAGCTATATTAAGGATTTTTTCAAATAGGCCAGACCTAGAAATGAGCTATACTTGGTCAGTAAAGAGCCG
>MDTD01072824.1_pt1 | contig 12766 bp, 12 predicted proteins | sample 811221 | NCBI WGS metagenome assembly MDTD01 (sample SAMN05326646, study PRJNA326480) | marine metagenome | isolation source: seawater | place: Pacific Ocean: South West | collected 2011 | reverse complement strand
AGAAGAGGCACCATCACTTGGAAAGCCAGTCTTAGTATTACGAAATACAACTGAAAGGCCTGAAGCTGTTCATGCTGGAACAGTTAAACTTGTTGGTACTAATACAGCTAAAATAATAGAGTCTGTTACGGAGTTGCTTCAAAGTAAAGAGGCTTATTCTAAAATGGCTAAGAGCCATAATCCATATGGAGATGGTAATGCATGCAACAGGATAGTTGAATTTTTAACAAAAAATATATGATGCATGACTCAGGTATTGAAAAAACATTTAAAAAAGATTCAGCATCAAGACTTGCTAAACAAACAGTTATTGGTGTTTTTACAAAGCTAGTTACGTTTATATCTCTATACCTATATACTTTTTTCGTTGAGAAGACCGATATTGCAAATATTGGTGTCTTGCAAGCCACAGTTATAGTTTTATTTGCATTAGTCTCGATGCAAATTCACATGGCAATATTTCGCTATTCGATTGAATCGAAATATTTAAGCACTTCAAAGTATGTTTCAAGCTTTTCTTCAAAAATTTTACTGATCAGCTTAGTTATTATTTTTCCCGCATACTTTTTAGACCTTGGAATTTTTATCTTAGCTTTGTCATTAAGTTTTGCACAGTTAGCAGCGTATTTAAAATTAGAACTTTTGAGATCAAGTGATAGTGAGGGTAATTACTATAAGTTATTACTCTTTCAGGTTGCGATATCCGTTTTTTTAACTCTTTTAATAATTTCTTTATTTGATGAATTAGACCCTTTATATATTTATGCAGTTAATGAGCTTATTTCTTGGATAGTTGTACATGCTCTAGCACAAAAAATTACCAATAATTATCTCAAGGAAACAGAGGCTCTGAAAGACTCTCCAAAGATTAAAAAGTTTTTTCAATATGGGCTATTTATTTTGCCTTCATCTCTCGCATGGTGGGCAATAACTCAATCACCTCTTATATTGATAAGGAATTTATTCACTGTTGAAGAGGCCGCGGTATATGTTATTTCTAACAGATTACCATCTGTTATAGCGCTTATAAGTTTTATACTTCTTACATCTTTAGGCAAGAATATTTCATTTAAATTTGAAGAAAATCCAAGAGTCTTTAAAAGAACATATCTAAAATATTTCTTTTTTTGGTTTCTCGGATTTTTATTTTTTTCTATTTGCACCTTAGGTATAAACATAATGCTACTAAGTAGCTTTTACCCAGATTACAATACGTCTTTGACTATACAGATTCTTCAAGTTTTAAATGCTTTCTTGATATCAAATTTCTCATTCATTGGATTTGCCTATATGGCTTCAAAAAATGTTAAATTTTCATCAGTTTCCAGCATTATTGTCGGTTTAGTAGGAATATTAACTGGTTATTATCTTGGCCAGTTTTATGGAGTTTTCGGCATTTTATTTGGAATGACAATTGGATTATTTGTGGGCCTAATAATTAGAATGATTCATATAATGAATCTAAATTTTGAGAAAAAATGATTGCATTAATTTTATTCTTTTTCCTAACAACTATTCTTTTATGGAGATATGGAATAAATACTTACTTACTATTTATTTATAGTGGTTTAATCATTTCCTTTGGATTGTTCTTTTATGGTGATTTTGGCTCAGAAACTTATCTAGCCCAATCATTGTTATGCTTATGCTGCCTTCTGTTGGGTTTCTTATTCTCTAAAGAAGCCATTTCTGGGGTTGTAAGAGAAAATACATTAAATTTTTCCGTAAGTATAAAAAGTATGTTTAATACCGTACTAATTGTATTGCTTATTACTGCTTATCATTACTATGTTGCTGGTGTACCATTTCTTTCTAGTAATGTTGATGTTTCGAGATTTGATTTAAGAAGTTCAGGTTTTTTTGGCATACCAAGTAGATTCGCTGTGTATATGCCAGTCATTCTATTTTTTGTTTTTGCCTTTTATTTTCGTTCAGGTCTTTTCTCGGCAAAACAAATTATATTCATATTTCTTACCGTTTTTTTATTGTTTTTCCTTCAAGGACACAAATCTTCTATACTTCAAATTATTTTTCTTGGAGTGATTGCATATAGTGCAACAAATATTAAGAAAACCTTAGAGAACTTTTTTGGTTGGATATTTCTTGCTGCAATTTTCTTTGCTTATTTTGCTTTTGAATATTTATCTTCATTGAGTTCTTGGGAGTATTCAGACTACTTCATAGCTAGATATACTTCAATAATCCATGCGAGTGGGACAGTTTTGCAAAACCTAGAAATTAAAGATTTTTTCCTATGGAATGGAAGCCCAATTATCAATGACATAATGTATCCAGTCTTAACAGTATTTTCTGATGAATACCAAACTGTAAACGAACAGCTATCAAGAATTATTTTTTATGTACCAGAAGAAGGCTTTACAGTACCAGTTACGCCAGGATTTTATGCATATCACTATTTTGCATTAGGATCCCCACTCCTATTTATTGCAAGTTTTATTTATGGAGCTATTGTTGGAATTCTGGATAAAATTCTAATTGAAAGTAACAAGCCCTTAACAAAGGTAATTTCTGGATACTTAATATATTGGCTTTACATTGGGTACATAAGTGGGAATATCTACTACCTACTAATTAATTTTTCTTTTTGTATAGTAATCTTTGTGGCTATCTATTCATTTTTATCAGTTACATTTAAAAAGCAGGGTTAAAATGAAAATTCTGTACCTTTTACATACTGACTGGAACTGGATTAAACAACGATCGCAATTTCTAGCTGAAAATTTATCAAATACAACTGACATAACTGTTGCATATAAATTTTCGTTTAAAAGAGGTAGTCTGGTGAAAAATAGAAGCAATATAAAATTAATACCTTGCTTCTTTTTACCATTCTCTTTAAGGGTGATAAGCCTTTTAAGTTTTATTGATAGAAAATTTTGGAGTTTGTTTTTTAATAAACAAATTAAATCTAACAAATATGATTTGGTTATTGTTACTCACCCGTTGCTTTATGATTATGTAAAATCCTCTGGTTTGCCAGTAATTTATGATTGTCATGATGACAATGCTGAGTTTTATAAAGATGGAAAGCTTAAAGAACTAATACAGAAAAAAAATACAAAGATTTTAGAAGATTCAAAGTTAAATATTTTTTCATCAAATATGCTCAAAACAAAATATGAGAAAGGCGACCAAAATATTTTAGTTAGAAATGGACATAACTTAGATTTGAGCAAAAGAATAACCAGATCAAAACGTGAAAAAAATAATTATCAAAAGAATATTATTTATTTTGGAACTATATCTGAATGGTTTGATAATAGCCTTATTGAAAAAATAGTTAAAAATTTTGAACACATTAAGATTAATATAATTGGTCCATGTGATACAAAAAAAGTTTCTCATCATAGGGTTATTTATCATGATGCAATGAATCACAACGATCTAATGCAATACGCATCAAAAGCTGATGCATTTATAATGCCTTTTGTTGTAAATGAGCTAATAGAGGGAGTTGACCCTGTAAAATTATATGAATATATATTTTTTGACGTACCTGTTATTAGCGTATTCTATGAAGAGCTTTTACATTTCCAAGATCACATTCATTTTTATAATAATCATGAGGAGGCATTAAACTTATTCAATATTATTTTTTCTGAAAATTATGAGCCAAATAATCGCGATGTTTTTTTACAAAGTTCTTCTTGGCATTCAAGGTCCTCTCAAATTTTAGACGCTATAAAATGCATAAATTAGGAGTTGTTGTTTTAAACTTTGGCATACCAGAAGATGCTTTAAAGACAGTTAACCAGCTAAAATCATTAAACAGCAATATAAATATAGTGGTAGTTGATAACTATTCGGATGAAGCAAACAAGCTGGAATTAAAAGAAAGCTTAAAAAATGTTTTTAATGAGCAGGATAAATTAATTCTTTTAAATTCAAACTATGGCTATTCATATGGAAATAACGCAGGGCTGAGATACCTTTTTGAAAAAAATAGTTGTAGCCATGCATTGGTATTAAACCCCGATATAGAAATAAAGGAATTTGTTCTTAAAATAGATCAACTAAATACTAAGGAACCAATTCTTTTTTCGGGCGTCATTACTGAAAATGGAAGCAATTATTCGAGATTAAAGTTTAACCCTTGGAACTTCCTATCAAAAAAAATTAGCAGACAAACAAATTTTAATAATCCAATTTATATCTCAGGGTGCTGCTTTGGAATGAACAAAGAGATGTGGCAGCGTTTTGGAGGATTTAACGAAAACTTTTTTTTGTATTTTGAGGAATTAGATTTTATCTATAGATTTAAGAAAAAGTTTCATAAATTTCCAAAGATTGTAACTATAGATTCAATCAAGATTAATCATTTTGTTGGAGGAGTTACCGGAGCTTCTAAATCAAAAGTTATTTCATCTCCTTTATCTGATTATTGGTCTTGTTATTCAAGAATTACCTTTTGTATAAAAAATATACCTACTTTTTTATTTTCAGCATTGATTTATAATGTGTTCAAACTGCTTTTAAGGTTAGTAACATTAAAATTTTCTAATGCATCTATGATCTTAAAAGCAACTCTAAGACTTTGAGAGAAAAATGCACGAAAAAAAAATTGTTTTCATCACTGAAGATATATTTGGAGACTCTGTGGGTGGGGTTGAGCAGCATATTTTTAACATTTCAAAAGAACTTTCACTTTCAGGTTTTGATATAACAATTATTGCTCTTCAAGCATCAAATCAAGATAAGAGAATAGAAAAGGTAATTAATATTGATGCATGCAGTATTAAATTAATAAATATTAAGAAGAAAAACCTATTTTATGATCTTATAAAAAAACTAGAGTCAAAATTTACAGGAAATTTAGGATTCCTCGCAGCCCTGCTGGGCAAGTTGTTGCCCAATATACATTTCAAAACTTTAATAAAAGAGGTAAAAAAATTAAAACCTGATATTGTTCATCAACATGATTATTTAGCAAATATAATTGCTTCAAAAAAACTTTCAAAAATATATCCAATTGTTTTTACAAACCATACCGGACAATATCTTTTTTTAGAAAAAACAATTATAGGAAGAATGATTCAAAAGCAGCTCATTTCACATTATAAAACTATTATTGGCCCTAGCAGGGAGCTTACACCTAACAACAACAATTCTATATTCATACCCAACGGAGTTGACACCAATCTTTTTAATGGAGAAAGGTATATAAAGTACAGCAATAAGATAGTTTTCATATGTCCAAGAAGATGGGCTCCAACAAAGGGAATTAAGTTTCTTGCAGAAGCTATTGTCGCACTACCTGAAAATATAAGAGATAAATGCATTTTTCTATTTGCTGGATCAGACTCAAATGATTATCCAAAATATGCTGAAGAAGTCGAAAAAATACTACAGTCAACATCTAGTGATTGTTGCAAATTGCTTGGAAATCTTAATCAAAATCAACTAAAAGACGCATTTCTACATTCAGATGTTGTTATTATTCCATCACTAATGGAGGCTACAAGTCTTGCAGCAATGGAAGGCATGTCTTGTGGTTTGCCAGTATTATCAACAAATGTTGGGGGAATGCCTGATGTTGTAATAAATAAAGACCTAGGATGGCTTGTCGAGCCAAAAAACCCAATACCCATCAAAGATGTCATTATAGATATAGCGAATAAAAAGTATAATCTTGAAAAGATGGGTAGCTTATCAAAGGCTTTTGTAAATCAAAATAGATCTTGGGAAGAAATTGCAAAAAGAGTTAAAAATATTTATGTAGATATTCTCATTCGCGAGGAAGTGATTAAATGAAAAAAGCTGTAATTTTTGGGGGTGCAGGCTTTGTTGGAACTTTTTTTTCAAAGTATCTTATCGAGAACGAGTTATTTGAAAAAGTTTACATAGTAGATATTGAAGATCCAAATAAAAATAAATCAAAATATCTTTTAGATATTCATAATTCTAAAAAAATTCAATACATTCATGGTGATGTGCGAAAAAAAATAAACTTGGATATTGAAAAAATTGACTTAATTGCAAATTTTGCCGCCATTCATCGAGAGCCAGGCCATGACAACAATGAATATTATGAGACTAACTTGCCTGGTGCAGAAAATGTTTGTGATTTTGCGACAAGAACTAATTGTAAAAATATTATTTTTACAAGCTCAATTTCTCCATATGGCCCATGTGAAGATGTTAAAGATGAAAATACTATACCAACACCTGAAACAGCTTACGGTGGCTCAAAGCTTGCAGCTGAAAAAATTCACAGAATTTGGAAAGAGCAATCAAATGAAAATAACCTCATCATAGCGAGACCAGGAGTTATCTTTGGTCCTGGAGAAGGAGGCAATGTAACAAGATTAATTAAAGCTGTAACAAATAGATACTTCTTATACATGGGAAATAAAGAAACTAGAAAAGCTGGAATATACATAAAAGAACTATGTTTAGCTCTTGGTTGGGGGATGCAAAAAATTCCAAGTAATAACAACCTAATACTGATGAATTTAACAATGAATCCAGGACCATCAATTTATGAGTATGTACAAGAAATATGCAATGTTAATAAAATCAAACGCAACATATTCTCTGTTCCATTTTCGCTTATATTATTTTCATCAATAATTATTGAATTCCTTTTAAGACCATTTGGAGTAAAGCATCCATTTAATCCTGTACGTATTAAAAAGCTTGTGAGATCGAATAATATTCATCCTGGGTTTTTAGTTGAAAATAATTATCAGTATAAATACAGCCTTCATGATGCCATGAGTGACTGGAAACGTGAGTGTCCAGAGGATTGGAAATGAGTAAATTCAAAGAACCAATAGAGGCATTTCCCTACAAGCCGCCCAGTGTTGAGATAAAATCAAAATATTCACATATTTTTGATATTGATGAACCTCTTAAACCAAGATTTTTAAAAACTTCTTTTGATAAAATTGTCTCATTTATCTTGCTTATAGCTGCAGCTCCTATACTTTTGCTTTTAAAGATCGCTTATCTTATTGAAGGTGCATTAATTAAGGAAAATAGTGGGGATATGCTTTTTTTTTATTGGGCAATAAGTGGTGGTAAAAAAATAAAAAAGTGGAAAATAAGGTTAATTAAAGAATCCTATATTGACAAAGAAGGTGCAGCAAAAAATGATTGGAAAGCCTTTTCTGCAGAATGGTCATCAAGTAGCAGAACTTATGTTGGGGCATTTGTAAAGAAATGGTATCTAGATGAATTGCCGCAGTTTTGGAGTGTTTTGATCGGGGACATGAGTCTCGTCGGTCCCAGACCATTATCAGTTGTTCATTATAAGCGAGACTTAGCTCAAGGAAATGTTTCAAGAAAGTTACTCAAAGGGGGCATGTTAGGATTGGGCCATATTAACAAAGGAACTGCTGAAATGGGCAATCCAGAGTATGAATATGAATATATTGATTCGTACATTAAACAGAATGCTTTATCATTTTTTTTATTAGATTTATGGATCATATACAAAGGTATAATTTTAATTTTTAAAGGAGGAGGGCATTGAAGAAATACCTCATTACTGGCGGTTCAGGGTTCATTGGAACCTCTCTTGTGCTGAGTCTTTTAAAGAATAAAAAAAATTATGTCTTAAATTTAGATAATTTTACTTATGCAGGAGATACAAATTCCCTAAAGAGTGTTAAAAATTTTTCCAACTATGATGAAAAAAAAGTAGACATATCAGACAAAGTAAAAATTGAATCAATAATTGAGAAATTTGCTCCTGATTTTATTTTAAATTTAGCAGCCGAATCTCATGTAGACAGGTCCATTAATGACCCTTCAATCTTTATTAAAACAAATATTTTTGGTACATATTCCTTGCTTGAAGGCACACGTAAATACTTAGAGAAATGCGAAAAAAGTAAAATTAGTAAATTTAGATTCTTGCATGTTTCAACTGATGAAGTCTTTGGTGACTTATCCCTCACAGATGAAAAATTTGATGAAGATACTGGTTATAACCCGAGTTCACCATATTCAGCAAGTAAGGCGAGTTCTGACCACTTGGTTAGAGCATGGCAAAGGACATACGAAGTTCCAACATTAATAACAAATTGCTCAAATAATTATGGACCATACCAGTTTCCTGAAAAACTTATTCCTCTGGTAATTACAAATGCACTTGAATGCAAGAAAATTCCAATGTACGGAGATGGTTCTCAAATAAGAGACTGGATCCATGTAGAAGATCATGTAAGTGGAATATTAAAAGTGCTGCAGGAAGGTAAAGTTGGTGAAACATATCTCATTGGTAGCAATAATGAAAAAACAAATTCTGAACTTATCAATTCAATATGTTTAATTTTAGATGAGGTTTTGCCAATTAAGCCCGAAAGTAAAATAACATCATATAAAGAATTAATAGTGAACATAGACGATAGGCCAGGACATGATTTGAGATATGCTATAAATAGCAAAAAAATTGCAAAGCTTGGATGGGAGCCAACTTTTATTTTTAAGGATGGACTTAAATCAACTATAAAATGGTATATTGATAACGAGTGGTGGTGGAAATCTTTAAAATAAAAGGGCATTACGATGAAAGGAATTATTTTAGCTGGCGGCTTAGGAACAAGGCTTTTACCATTAACTAAAGCTGTATCAAAACAATTATTACCCATAGGTGACAAACCAATGGTTTATTACCCTTTATCAGTTCTGATGATGGCAAAAATAAAAGATATTGCGCTCATATCAACCCCCCAAGACATTGAAAATTTCAAGAGGTTACTTGGAGATGGGAGTTCTTTGGGGGTAAAAATTGAATATATATTACAACCAGAGCCTGGTGGGATAGCGCAAGCCTTTTTACTAAGTGAAAATTTCATTGGGAGTGACTCAGTATGTTTAATTCTCGGAGATAATATTTTCTATGGATATGACTTCTCAAGACTGCTTCACCAAACCACAAAAAAACAAAAAAAGGGAGCAAAAGTTTTTGCTTATCAGGTTTCAGATCCAAAACAATTTGGTGTGGTAGCTTTTGATGAAAAAATGAATGCTACATCTATTGAAGAGAAGCCATCACAACCTAAAACTAATTATGCTGTTGTTGGGTTATATATTTATGACAATGAGGTAATTGAAATTTCAAAAAAACTAGAAAAATCCTCTAGAGGGGAGCTAGAAATAACAGATGTAAATAATGAATATTTAAAAAAAGGCAGGCTTACTGTTTCAACATTAGAAAAGGGATTTGCTTGGTTAGATACAGGAACTTCTAATTCACTAATGGAAGCAGGTTTATTTGTAAATACTATAGAAAAAAGACAGGGCATAAAAATTGGTTGTGTAGAAGAGGTTGCCTATAGAAACGGCTGGATATCAAAAAAACAATTAAACAAAATAGCCTCCTCACTAAAGAATACTGATTATGGAAGATATCTGACAGAAATTGTCAAAGAAAAATAAAAATGAAATCGCTTATGATTGATGGATTAAAGATACTTTCACCAGAAATATTTAGTGATTCAAGAGGCTCTTTTCTGGAGATATTCAATCAAAGCAAATTAAATGATGCAGGCATTAATGAAAGTTTTGTACAAGATAATATCTCAATTTCTGCGAAAAATGTTCTCAGAGGGATCCACTTTCAGAAAAAAAACCCTCAAGGAAAACTAGTAACTGTTCTCGAGGGTGAAGTATATGATGTAGCAGTAGATTTAAGAAAAGAATCACCAACTTTTGGAAAGTGGGAAAGTGTAATCTTGAATGGTATTGATAAACAGCAATTTTGGATTCCTCCAGGATTTGGCCATGGATTTCAAGTAATTTCTGAAAAAGCAATTTTCCACTATAAATGTACAAATTTTTATGACAAATTGTCTGAAAAAACATTGATTTGGAATGACACTGCTTTAAATATTCCATGGCCTTGCAAGCAACCAGAACTATCTCAGAAGGATATGCATGGTAAAAGATTATATGAGCTGGATTTGTGAGAATTCTAGTATTTGGAAGTAATGGCCAGCTTGGCAAGATGCTTCAAAACCAATTTCAAAAAGACGACGATAAGGTTGTTATATATAAAACGCGAAAAGATATAAATTTAGAAAACATAAAAAGAGTAAAGGATTTTACCTTATCGTATGAGCCAAATATAATTATTAATTCAAGTGCTTACACCAATGTTGATAGAGCAGAAGAAGATTACAGCACAGCAAGTTTAATAAATAGTGAATCTGTTGCCGAAATGGCTAAAGCGGCTAAAGATTTAAATGCTTTACTTATTCATGTTTCAACAGATTATGTTTTTGATGGGAAAAGCAAATTTGCTTATGATGAAAATGCACCAACTATTCCTCTTAACAACTATGGGCAAACAAAACTAAATGGAGAGAATTCTATAATTAGATCAGGTTGTAAATATGCAATTTTAAGAACCTCATGGCTTTTTAGCGAAGAAGGCAGAAACTTTTTTACAAATATTGTTGATAAGATTATCAGTAATGAAGAAATAAGAGTTGTAGATGATCAAGTAGGGTGCCCAACCTATGCACCTGATCTTGCAGAGGTAATAAAAAATATTTGTGATGACTATAAAAACCATAATAAAAGTTTTGGTCTTTTCCACTACTGTGGTCAAACAGCATTATCATGGTATTCCTTTGCCATCAACATTGGAGAAGAAATAAGAAAAAAAGACTCTTCATTAACTCCAAAAATAAACAAAGCAAAGACAAAAGAATTTAAAAGTAAGGCTAGTAGGCCGTCTCAGTCTATTTTAGATTGCAGAAAAATAATTTCTAGGCTTGGAGCCGATCAAAAGCCGTTGCATTTAAGTATTAGTAGAGCACTTAAATTATATTTAGAAACGAATTCTTGAGGCCTCTCTAAAAAAATCAATTAAGAGAATTAAAAAAAACTTTAGAGAGTACTTTTTTGTCTGGTATTTGTATTCTATTTCATTGAATCTCTTCCAGATTGTATTCGAGGTGAATTTAACAGCACTACCTTCTATTGGTTTGCTAAAAATTGTTAAATTTTTTTGCTCTTTTTCATTCCAATGAAAACCAAATAGAATTTTTTTAATTTTCTTAAAAATATTTTCAGTAACTCTCTCTTCTAGTTCAATATTACTGAAAATTTCAGAGAGTATTTTGAAATCATGCTCAATACCGAGTTTTTTTAGAAGTAAAAATTTATCATCGAAAATATCCTTATGTTTGTTATGTAAGGTTTTTATATCAAACAGCATTATTGGCCCATATTCGTTTTCGTGATGTATTTTTGCATGATAAAAAATATGAATGGCATTTAGATTTGGTAAAGGAATAGGAATGTGCCCATTAAAAACCTTATTAGCTAAAAGTTCTTTTGAAATTGGACATTTTTGGTAATGTCTTTGTGATGTAGCTCTATGATGAATCTCAACAATAGTTCCTGCATCATTTTTCATAGCAGGGATTTGATGCTTATCGTGCAAATAATCACATGAATCTGATGAAAAAGGATTGATATACTTATATCCAATTTCTTTTAATAAATGATATGACTTTTTAAGTTGATGCCTATCTACAAGAATATCAATATCTCTACAAAATCTTACCCCAGCACCATAATAACCATGAGTAATAAGGCCCATGCCTTTCAAGACAACAAAATTAATATTATTTTTTAAAAAAAGTTTTGAAATTATTTGCAGTTCTCTTTGCATCAACATTCCCTTAAGCAAATTAGTTTTAAATAATCTTCTAAGAGTTTTAGAAATCTCAACATTCTCACTAGTAGACTCAATGCTCATATTTAAATGTCCAAAAATATTAAATTTTGATGCAATATTTAAAAAGTGCTTTTCTTCTGAGGCGGTTAGTAAAGGAAGTTTAATTTTTTTTGATGCTAGGAATGCATAAAATTTTTTTTCATGCTTATCAAGAAATATTTCTTTTTTCATGTTGGTGCCCAGGGCCGGACTTGAACCGGCACGAAGTTTCCTTCGAGGGATTTTAAGTCCCTTGTGTCTACCAATTTCACCACCTGGGCAGGATTGTCAAATTTTATCATTGAAAGATACATTTTGCTCTGACTCTCTGTCATCTAATTCAGCATACTTGGATCTAATTTTATTATTTTTTCTAATTATTGCTTTAAGTGCATCTAAACTGATTCCATTATTCTTTGCATATTTTGCTAATGCTAAACTATCCTTAGGAAAACATGCTCCACCAAAACCCAGCCTTCCATCATGTCCTGGAACATTCATATGGCTTGAACCAATTCTTATATCTTTTGAAATAATTTCAATTATTTCCTCCCAACTGTCATTTACAGAAAGTTGATTATAAATTGCATGCATCTCATTAAAGAATATAACTTTCGATGCTAAAAAAGTGTTAATGGTATATTTGATTAAAGAAGCTGTTTTAAGCTCTGTAAAAACATGATCTTTTGTCTTGCATTTTGAGTGATTTAAATACGCCTCGGAAACTTTTAATGAATGTTTCTTGTCACCTCCAAAAATAATCATTTTTGAGTTTTCAAAGTCGGTGTCAGCATGTTTTTCTCTAAGAAATTCCGGGTTATAGACTATTCTTTTTTCAAATTTAGACAGTTTTTCTAAAATATGCGGCAAAACAGTACTTTTAACTACTTTTATAGATTGTGGGCAAGTTACGGATAGTGCTTTAATTACACTCTCAATAATTCTAGAATCTTGACTGCCTTTATCTGACATTGGTGTTGGGACACAAATAAAAACTATACTTGGATCAAAGCTTTCTAAATCTTTGATGCTGTTATTGTATTTTGGATCAACAATAAATTTCTCAACATT
>MDTD01108776.1_pt1 | contig 12768 bp, 7 predicted proteins | sample 811221 | NCBI WGS metagenome assembly MDTD01 (sample SAMN05326646, study PRJNA326480) | marine metagenome | isolation source: seawater | place: Pacific Ocean: South West | collected 2011 | reverse complement strand
TCCTTGTAGTTATCTGTTATGAAATAGGATTTATTCAAATGGTATTTATATTTTTGATGTAAATATAATTTATTAATGGGCAACATTATTAATAAAGAAGCAGTCAAAGCATATAAATATATCCAAAAAGGTGGAGTAATATTATATCCAACAGATACAATTTGGGGGTTAGGTTGTGATGCCACTAATTGTGTAGCTGTTGAAAAAATTTACAGCATAAAAAAAAGAAATATAAAAACTCCGATGCTATCACTGGTAAAAAACCATACCATGGTACAAAATTTTTCAGATACTCCACCTAATATTATTAATGATATATTAGATGGTTTAATCGAGCCAACCACAGTAATTTATCCAAATGGGAAAAATTTATGTAAACATATATTGTCAGAAGATAAATCTATTGGTTTTAGGATTCCAAATAATAAGTTTTGCTTAGAACTGATTTCTCTAATAAATAAACCTATCGTCTCAACTTCTGCAAATATTCATAGAGAAGCATTCCCAAAATCTTTTTCAGAAATAAATAATCACATTTTAAAACAAGTTGACTATGTTGTAAATTTGCCGAGAGATAACTGGTCAACCAAACCATCATCAGTAATTAAAATTGACGAGTTTGGTAACTTTCGTAAAATCAGATAAATGGTATTCAAGAAAGCGATAAATAGCCATATTTTTAGAAAAATATCAAATTATTGTTCTGATTATAATGTTGAATGTTATGTTATAGGAGGTTTTGTTAGAGATTTTATTCTAAATAAGGAGTGCAAAGATGTTGATATTTTAGTAATTGGAGATGGTATCAGCGCTGCTAAAAAAATAGCCAATACTATTGATCCTAATATATCTGTTACAGTATTTAAAAACTTTGGAACAGCATACTTTAAGCATAAAGAATATGAAATAGAATTTGTAGGCTCAAGAAAAGAGTCATATGTATCAAGCAGTAGAAACCCAATCGTTAAAGTAGGAAGCCTAGAAGACGATATAAATAGAAGAGATTTTAAAATTAATTCAATTGCAATTTCTTTAAACACACATAATTTTGGAGAATTAGTTGATTTACACGATGGATTAAGTGACATCCGTCAAAAGATTATCAACACACCGTTAGATTCTAATATCACCTTTTCTGATGATCCCCTAAGAATGCTAAGAGCCATTAGATTTTCATGTCAATTAGATTTTGAAATTCACCCTGATTTGATAAATACTATGACAAAACTTAAAGAAAGAATTAGCATAATTACCAGTGAAAGAATAGTTGATGAAATCAATAAGATTATTTTAACAAAATCTCCATCTAAAGGTTTTAAAATTTTAGAAAAAACGGGGCTACTAAAATTGATAATTCCAGAGCTTACAAACCTTAAAGGAATCGACGAAATTGAAGGACAAAAACACAAGGATAATTTTTATCATACTCTTGAGGTTCTTGATAATATATGCTTAAATACAACTAACCTCTGGTTGAGATGGGCGGCATTATTACATGATGTTGGTAAAGCACCTACAAAAAAATTTAATAAGAAAATTGGTTGGACATTTCATGGACACGAATTTGAAGGAAGTAAAATGGTATATAAATTGTTTAAAAGACTTAAAATGCCATTAAACGATAAAATGAAATACGTTCAAAAGTTAGTTTTAATGAGCTCTAGACCGATTGTTCTAGCTCAGGAGAATGTTACTGATTCAGCTATAAGAAGGCTTATATTTGATGCTGGTGAGGCTGTTGATGATTTAATGACGTTATGCGAGGCAGATATTACAACTAAAAATAAAAATAGATTTAAAAAATATCATGATAACTTTAGGGTTGTCAGAGAAAAAATTATTACAGTTGAAGAAAAGGACAATATTAGAAATTTTCAACCTCCGATTTCAGGTGAGGAAATCATGAAAGTCTTTAATCTCAGTCCTTGCAAAACAATTGGAATAATCAAAGAAAATATAAAAGAGGCTATTCTTGACGGAGTTATTGGAAATAACTACGATCAGGCATACAAATTGATGATAAAAGAAGGAAAAAAGTTAGGTCTTTCTGATGGAAAATAAATTTCATTTTTTTACAAAATTAGCATTGATACTGGTTTATTTAGTAATAATTGCAGGTGCATTTGTTCGAATGACAGGATCGGGAATGGGGTGTCCTGATTGGCCAAAATGTTTTGGCTTTTACATACCTCCAACAGAAAAATCACAAATTTTATTTAAATCAAATAACGATTATTCTAAAGGTCAAATGATTTTGTATAATGAAGAAGAACTATTAGTCGCTAAATCTAACTTTAGAAGTGAGAAAATTATAAATATGAATAACTGGGAAGTTTATGAAAAACATGACTATGTAATATTTAACCCAGTCCATACATGGATTGAATATATAAATAGACTAATTGGAGCAATCTCTGGTATTCCAATTTTAATTTTTACCATTATTTCAATATTACATTTTAAAACATTTCGTCATTTGACGATAATATCGATTATTACCTTGATAGCAATGGGTTTTCAAGCATGGCTTGGGAAAACAGTCGTAGACTCAAATTTGGAGGGTTTTAAAATTACAATTCATATGCTAATGGCATTATTCATTGTATGCCTTTTGATATATTTAGTCTTTACTGGGGTTAAAAAATCCAATATTAAAGAAAATACTCAATTCAGAAATTTACTTATCATTGCAATTTTTTTATCATTAATTCAAATTATCCTTGGTACACAAGTAAGACAATTTGTTGATGAACAGGCTCAAATTAACTATGATAAAGCTAATTGGTTTTCTGAAATACCTTTAGTTTACGAATATCATAGAACGTTTTCTGTCGCTGTTGTTTCGATTAATTTCTTCTTATTTTATCTAAATAAAAAGCTATCACTTGGAAATAAATATATTAATCATTTAATGATCTTATTATTAACTGAATTAATCTCTGGGGCACTTATGTTTTATTTTGATTTTCCTTTTGGAACACAAACGATCCATTTAGTATTTGCTAGTTTAATATTTGGTATTCAATTTTATATATTACTTAATAATTTTTTAATCAAAAAAACAAGTAATGATATACAGGATTAGAGTAATTCTAGATAACGATACTAAAGAAGATATTTTTAGGGATTTAGAAATTATCAAGGACTCAAGTTTAAAAGATTTACACGAATTAATACTATCAGCTTTTAAATTTAGTGGAGAAGAAATGTCATCTTTTTTTACAGTTGATGAGGAATGGAATCAAATTGATGAAATTAGCCTTATGAACTTTGATAATTCAACAAAATCTATGGATTCAATCAATCTTTGTAGTCTAATTAATCACAATAATACAAAACTTTTGTATGTATATGATTTTATGAAAATGTGGACTTTTTATGTAGAGCTAGTCGAAGAAGGTGAATTAATAAGTAATCTGAAATATCCAAGAATTATTTTTTCAAGCGGAATAACTCCAAATGTTGCTCCAAAAAAAATATTTGATAAAAAAGATTTTAAAAGTGATTATGAAGATGATTTTCTTTTCTAACATTTTTGAGGTATGAATTTTAATCTAACAACGAGTTTTAAACCAACCGGAGACCAGCCATCAGCAATAGAATCATTGATAGAGGGTGTAAAAAAAGATGAAAAATATCAAACATTGTTAGGGGTAACTGGTTCAGGAAAAACTTTTACAATTGCTAATGTAATTAATCAATTAAATAAGCCAACACTTATCTTAGCTCATAATAAGACCTTGGCTGCACAACTGTACTCAGAATTCAAAGGTTTTTTTCCAGAAAATCTGGTAGAATATTTTGTGTCATATTATGATTACTACCAACCGGAAGCATACATACCCTCAACGGGTATTTATATTGAAAAAGATTTATCAATTAATGATGAGATTGAAAAACTTCGATTAAGTGCAACATCTGCATTACTTTCTGGCAGAAATGATGTTATCATTGTTGCTTCAGTTTCTTGTATTTATGGAATGGGCAATCCTGAGGATTTTAAAAATAATACAATCAGAATAACTACTAATTCAGGTTTTACAAGAACTTCTCTTTTAAAAAGCTTAGTTCAAAGTTTATACTCCAGGGCTATTGATAATGAGTTTAGACATGGTAAATTCCGAATAATTGGAGATACAATTGATATTTTTCCTGCTCACACTGATTTTGCATATAAAATTCATTTTTTCGGAGATGATATTGAAGAAATTGAAAAATTCAACCCAATTTCTAATGAAATTCATTCAAAAGAAAAAGAAATAATAATTTTTCCTGCAAATATTTTTGTTACATCCCCTAATAAAATAAATGATGTTATAAAATTAATTCAAGATGATTTGTTAATGCAATATCAGTACTTTAAAAAAAATGGTTTTGAGTTGGAGGCAAATAGAATTAAAGAAAGGACTGAATTCGATATGGAAATGATAAAAGAATTAGGTTATTGTTCAGGAATTGAGAATTATTCACGGTATTTTGATGGAAGAAAACCTGGAACTAGACCATTTTGTTTGCTAGACTATTTTCCAGATGAATTTTTAACCGTTGTTGATGAAAGTCATGTTACAATACCACAGGTTAGAGCAATGTATGGTGGGGATAGAAGCAGAAAGGAAAATTTGGTTGAATATGGATTTAGATTACCTGCAGCAATGGACAATAGACCATTAAAATTTGAAGAATTTGAAGCACTACAAAATCATGTGATTTATGTAAGTGCTACTCCAGCTAACTACGAACTAGGACTATGTGAAGGAATTATATCAGAACAAATAATTAGACCCACAGGTTTGCTAGATCCACTAATTGAAATCAAACCATTAAATAACCAAATCGATGATTTAATTAATGAAATTCAAATAATATTAGAAAAAAAAGAAAAGATATTAGTTACTACATTAACAAAAAAAATGGCAGAGGAACTAGCAGGTTTCTTGTCAAAGATAGAAATTAAATCAAAATATATACATTCCGATGTAGATACGCTTGAAAGAGTTAAAATTATGCAAGGACTTAGAGAAGATGAATTCGATGTACTTATTGGGGTTAATCTGCTAAGAGAAGGTTTGGATTTACCAGAAGTATCATTAGTAGCAATTTTAGATGCAGACAAAGAAGGTTTTTTAAGATCTCATAGATCATTAACCCAAACAATAGGTAGAGCAGCAAGACATGTTAATGGAAGAGCGATACTTTACGCTGATAAATTAACTAAGAGTATAAAAAAGACCGTTGAGGAAACAGAATACAGGAGAAAAAAACAATCAGAATTTAATTTAAAAAATAAAATTATTCCTAGAGCAGTTGTAAAACCCTTTAAAAACCCGCTGACAGAAAGAATTTTAAAGACGGAAAACAATATTGTAAATGATGATATTATTGATTTTGTGATACCAACAAACCGCAAGGAATTTGATAAAAAAATTCGTGAATTGAGAAAAGAAATGGAAAAATCTGCCAAAGAACTTAATTTTCAATCAGCAGCCTTTTTCAGAGACCAAATTAGAAAAATGAATGAAATAAAATCAAATAGAAATTAATACTTGCTGAACTTTTTCAGCAGCTTCTTTAAATTCTGTTGCACTGTAAAAGTTTAAACCTGATGAATCTATTATATTTTTTGCGATGTGTGAATTTGTCCCTTCAAGTCTTACAATGATTGGAACAGAAATTTTATTTCTCATATTGCTGCACGCATCAATAATTCCCTTTGCAACAGTATCACATCTTACGATTCCACCAAAAATATTTACTAGTATTGCCTTTACATTTGGGTCCTGTGTAATTATTCTAAATGCAGTTTGAACTCTTTCACTGTCTGCTGTTCCACCAACGTCAAGAAAGTTTGCAGGTTCTCCTCCAGCTTGTTTAATAAGGTCCATAGTAGCCATAGCTAGTCCTGCACCATTAACCATGCATCCAACATTTCCTTCTAAATCAACATAATTTAATCCAGCCTCTTTAGCCTCAACTTCAATTGAATTTTCTTCTCGAATATCTCTCATTTCTAAATAATCTTGATGTCTAAATAGTGCATTATCATCAAGAGTTACCTTCGCATCAACAGCAAGTATTTTATTATCGCTGGTTTTTAAAACTGGATTAATTTCAAAGAGAGATGAGTCAGACTTCTCATATGCGTCATATAGAGCTCTTATAAAAACAAGCATATTTTCTCTGGCAATTCCAACAAGGTTTAAATTGTCAGAAATTTCCTTAGCATTTTGTTCAGTCAAACCTTCTTTTGGACATATATCGAGATTAAAAATCAACTCTGGCGTTTTTTCAGCAACAGCTTCAATATCAACACCTCCTTCAGTTGAATACATAATCATATTTTTTGAAGATGATCTATTTAAAAGTATTGATATATAAAATTCTTCAATTTTTGAATCGCCTTCATAATATACATCCTCTGCAATTAAAACCTGATATACTTTTTTTCCTTGTTTTGGAGTCTGAGGAGTGACAAGATTCATACCTAATATTTCATTTGACAGCTTGTATACTTCATCAATGGATTTAGCAAGTTTTACTCCACCACCTTTTCCTCTTCCACCGGCATGTATTTGAGCTTTAATCACAAAATACTGGGTCCCAGTTTCTTTTTGGAGTTTTTTTGCAATTTCAGTTGCCTCTGTTGGGGTGCTAGCTACATACCCACGTTGAATTAGAGCACCAAAAGTATTTAGAATGTTTTTTGCTTGAAATTCGTGTATGTTCATTTAAAATTTTGGTGACAAATTTAAAAAGATATAATTTGTTAATTGTTTTTTATTGAAAAAAAATCATAATTTTTAAATATGAATAAATTTATCATCATTTTTATTGCAATTTTCTCAATTAGTTCATGCAAGTCTAATTTTAATCCGATAAAACAAGCATTAAAGTCGGAAAAACCATCAATAAAAAAAATAAGTAAAAAAATATCCAAATATGACATACAAATCAAACTTACGGTTATTGACTCAAATAAAAATTTTAATGACTATGAATTTAGGGTAAAACCAAAAAAATATTTTTATCCAGCTAGCACTGTAAAATTACCAATAGCTTTATTTGCTATGGAAAAAATCAATGAAATAGATGGTCTTGATTTATCTACTCCTTTCAAAATCGAAGGTGAAGACTACATTACAAGTTTAAAAAGAGAGATTGAAATGATTTTTGCGATTAGCAGTAATAAATCAAGTAATCGTCTTTTTGAGCTTCTGGGACAGGATTATATTAATCAAAAATATAAATCTAAAGGGATTAATAATGCAAGAATGTTTCACAGATTATCGACCAAAAATTCTGATAATGTTAATACAAAAAAAGTTGTCTTCTTAATTGGAGATTCAATTGTTACTATTCAAACAAAAAATAAACAGAAAGATAAGTTAAAGATTAAAAATCTATCTCTTGGTAAAGGTCATATTAAAAATGGGCGCTTGATAAGTAAACCAATGGACTTTTCAGAAAAGAATTTTATAAGTATTGACAATCTTCATTATTTGATAAAACTTGTATTTTATAAGGAAAAGTTTGACGAAAGATTCAGATTTAATTTTACTTCAGAACAGTATGATTTTATTAAAGAAGCAATGTCTATAATTCCAAGTGATATTGGGCTTGATAAAAATAAATATCCAGATAATTATGTGAAAAACTTTATCTATGGGGATATTTCAAATATTGATAAGAAAGACGGAATTAAGATTTACAATAAAACTGGCAGTGCTTATGGTCATATGACTGAAGTTGCACTAATTAAAAAAGGTGATTTAAGCATAATACTTACGGCTACCATTAATGTCAACACTAATAAAATTTATAATGACAATAATTACGATTATTCGTCATTAGGTTCTCCTTTCTTTGCAGAATTGTCAAGAGAAATAATTAAAATAGTGGAATCTAAATAATATATTTGAGTACTTAATATTATATGTTGAATAAATTCTTATATACATTTTTGTTATTTGTTATTTGTTTTTTTGAGGCTATTTCACAAAATCAGCCTCCAACTATCACCTCAAACGGTAATCAAATCTATTGTCCTCAAACACAGCAAAATATAGTAAGTACTTTTAACATAGAAGACCCCGATGATACTAGCCTTGATGCATTGTATATACAAATTTCAGAGGGATATGTTCCAGGTGAGGATATACTGTCATACAGTGGCTCAAATCCAAATTTAGATTTTAATTGGTCTGTTTCTGAGGGTAAACTTGAAATAACTGCTTTGGATAGTAATTCAGCATTAATTACAGACCTTATAGATGCTGTTTATGAAGTTGTATTTTTTTCAAGTAACCCAAATCCAACTGAAAAATCATTTTCTTTCACAATTGGAGATGCAAACTATTTACCATCAACAGGACATTATTACATTTTTTTTGAGTCACTTGGTGTTACCTGGATTCAAGCTGAACAACTAGCTGAAAGTTCTAGCTATTATGGACTTCAAGGATACTTGGCTACAATTCTTTCAGATGAGGAAAATCAAATTGCTGCAGAACAGTCAGGTGGTGCTGGATGGATTGGGGCAAGTGACCAAGATGTTGAAGGTCAATGGAACTGGGTAACTGGACCAGAAGCTGGAATAAATTTTTGGAATGGAAATCAGCCCAACGGAAATCCTGTTGCTGGAATGTATTCCAATTGGAACAATGATCCTGCAGAACCAAATCAATCTGGGGATGAGGATTATGCACACATTACGGACGATAGTGTAGGTTTAATTGGCTCGTGGAATGACTTAGGTAATAGTGGAGCTAGTAGTGGCCCATACCAACCCAAAGGGTATATTGTAGAATATGGAGGTATGCCTGGTGACCCGGAATTAAATCTGTCTTCAAGTACAGTCCTCTTAGCACCGCCAATAATTGAGGTGACTCCGTACAGCGGAATTGATTGCGAATCTACAATATTAAACGCAGTTGCTAATGCAGGTGATGGATCTGTTTATTGGTTTACAGAATTTGCAGGTGGAAATTCAATTTCATACGGTACCTCATTAGATTTAGGAAACTTAGCTCAAGGAAGTTATTCATATTGGGTTTCTCCATTTGAATTAGGAGAATGTGATAGTTATGAAAGAGTTGAATTGAATGTTACAATCTCATCAGGATTTCCAGATATAATTTCTCCAAATGTAACAGTTGATCAACTATGCTACTCTGTTGAAGAACTTGTTACTGATGTGTTAATTAATAACTCATGTGCAGAAGTAACAAATATAACTTGGTCTAGTGGAAATGATTTTGGTGATGTAAATGGTATTGGTCATTTTCTTGAGCCTAGTGGTAATTTTCCATTTTCTGAAGGTATAATACTTGCAACTGGTAATGCCAGCATTGGAAGTGGTGTGAACTCAGGTATAGGTAATGCTAGCTCTGGTGAATTTAGTTGGCCTGGTGATTCTGAGCTTGATAATTTGATTGGTGACGAAACTCATAACGCTTCTGTTATAGAATTTGATTTTGTTCCTATTTCCAACAAATTAAGTTTTAGATTTATAATGGCATCTGAAGAATATGATCAAGGTAGTTTTGAATGTAATTACTCTGATGTATTTGCATTTTTATTAACTGATCAAAATGGAAATACAATAAATTTAGCGGTTTTACCAGATACCGATATTCCAATTGCTATAACAAATATTCACCCCGAAAATGATATTTGTGATGCCGCAAATCCTGAGTATTTTTATGGATACACCGAAGTTGGACAGCCTGATATTGAATATGATGGCAGAACTGTTCCATTTGTTGCAGAAGCTGATGTTAATATTGGTGAAGTTTACCATTTAAAATTAGCTGTAGCAGACGCTACCGATACTTCATTGGATTCAGCAGTATTTCTTGAGGCGGGTAGTTTTGACCTTGGTGTTAATTTAGGGGATGATATTTTATTAGGTTCTGGAAATGAAGAATGTATTGGAAACGAAATTATTTTAGACACACAAATTGATGACTCAATAGAAAATATTTCTTTTAATTGGTATTTCAATGGTGGAATTATAAGTGATGAAAACTCATCAACAATTTCAGTAACCGAAACCGGTGTTTATTCAACAGAAGTTATACTTTCTGAAAATTGTACAGCAACCGATGAAATTTTAATTGAGTTTTACATTCCTGAAGTTGTTGATTCACTACCTGCATTAATTTCCTGTGATAATTTTCAAATTGATGGATTCGGCATATTTGATTTAAATGAGCAAGATTCAAATATTATCGATCAGCTATCTTCAAATGAATTTGTTATCACATATTACGAAACAGAAGAAAATGCAATTATTGATTCTGAACCAATAATTGAATCATCTTCATATCAAAATATTAATCCATTCAGTCAAACAATTTATTCTAGAATTATTCCAAATTCAAACCCTAACTGTTTCTCTATTAGTACTTTTCAAATAGAAACAATAATACCTCCAGATGTTATTATTCCTACTGCTTTAGAGGAATGTGATGATAATTATGATGGAATAGTTTCATATTTTAATTTATCACAAAAAACAGACGAAGTTTTAAATGGTCAAACTGGAGTTTCTGTCTCATACCATGAATCACTTGATGATGCTGAGAATAACGTTAATCCTATCACTGATTTGTACACTAATACAAGCCCTGATTTTCAGATTATTCACGTTAGGCTTGAGGATATTGAAACTTCATGTATTGCAACAACCACACTGGAACTTATAGTTAATCCGATACCTGATATTATCACCCCTCCTATTTTTGAAGCATGTGATAGTAACTATGATGGTATTACCACGTTTAATTTAAGTTCTTTGAATGAAACCATATTGAATGGTCAAACTGGTATTACTATTAGTTATTACGAAACTCAAGAAGATGCGGAAAATGCTATTAATGTACTACCGGCAGAATACCAAAACAGTAATCCAAATACACAGGAACTTATTGTACGACTTGAAAATGATATAACAGGGTGTTATTCTACTACTACTCAAGGACTGATAGTTAATATACCGGCGGTGATTGAAGTCACAGACTATGAACAGTGCGATTATACAAACCCTGGTGACTTAACAGAGGTCTTTGATATAACAACCAAAGATGATGAAATTATAAATGGTCAAAATGCTTCGGTGTCATACTTTACATCTTTTAGTGACTCTCAAAATAATATCAATGCCCTTTCTAACGCGGCTTTAACAAACTATTCTAATACCACTTCTGCAAGTGAGATAATTTATATAAGATTAGAACAAAATGAAACAGGATGTCTAGCTTTTGGGTCATTTAATGTAACCGTCAATCCACTTCCAAATGTTATTGAAAATACAGATTTAGTGCAATGTGATATAGACAATATACAAGACGGAATTTCTATATATAATTTAGAGGAAGCTGCAGAAAATATAATAATAGGTGACAATCCTGAAAACTATGTCCTAACATTCCACTTATCGCAAGAAGACCTAAATGCAGGTATTAATGCTATTGAGAATCCTACTTCTTATGTAAATTTAACACCTTTACAGAATATCTATTGTAGGGTAGAAAATATTAATACAAGCTGCTATACTACTTCTTACTTCTATCTAGAAACTATATTTAACCCGATCCCCGAAGACTCAGGGCTTGTTGTTTGTGATAACAGTGAAGGAAATGGTAATGATTATGATGGTTTAGGGCTATTTACTCTTAGTGATGCTAACGAATATGTTCTATCATTAATAGTTGCAAACCCTAATAACGATATAACCGATGCAAATCAGCTGACTATTGCTTATTACCTGACAGAGCAAGACGCTTTATTAGAGTTAAATCAATTGCCAAACCAGTATACAAGTGTAATCCCTAATGAACAAACAGTGTACCTAAGGGTAGAAAGAGACAATGATTGTTTTGGTATTAATTCCATGCTGCTAGAAGTATTACCCGTACCAGCATATAATGAAGTACCTGACGAAATTTTATGTACAGATACACCTGGAGTAATCGATATTGATCTCACAGATTATGATTCTCTAGTATTGGGAGTACAAGATCCAAACTTATATATAGTTACATACCATAACTCTCAATTAGATGCAGATACCGGATTTAACGCATTAGAGAGCCCTTACACTGTTAACAATCAAGAAACTATATATGTCCGTGTAGAAGTAAATGATAGTGACCCATTTACAACAGGCTGTTTTATATCTAATATAAACTTTACTTTAACAGTAGAGCCTAAACCAGTTTTTGCAGCACCTACGCCCCTTATTGTCTGTGATGATGATGAAATCGATGGAATAACATCTATTGATATATCTGTTAAGACTGAAGGTATAATGGCGGGTATTGTAGAAAATGTGGTAAGCTATCATGAAACTGAAGAAGACATGAACGCAGGAATAAATGCAATAGAAAATATTACAGCGTATACAAATACTGTTAATCCACAAATATTATATGTAAGAATAGAAGATAATATGACTGCAATAACCGGATGTTACTCTGACACAACATTAGAATTAATAGTACAAACTCCCCCACCAGTAAGTAATCCACCTAACCTAGAATATTGTGATGCCGATGCTGATGGTTTTGGCGTATTTGATTTAACAGAATCTGACGCAGTGATAGCTAACGGATTACCAAACCTATTGATAAGCTATCATGAGACTCAGGCTGATGCTGAGAATAATGTTAATGCGATCGTTGGGGATTATAATAACATTGTTGCGTATGAGCAAATCATCTACATAAGAGTTGAAAGCTCAACTGTGTCTACTGATTGCGGAACCTTTCT
>MDTD01019806.1_pt1 | contig 12768 bp, 12 predicted proteins | sample 811221 | NCBI WGS metagenome assembly MDTD01 (sample SAMN05326646, study PRJNA326480) | marine metagenome | isolation source: seawater | place: Pacific Ocean: South West | collected 2011 | reverse complement strand
CAGAAAATAAAACTTTTATTTTTCATTTAAAGAACAATTGGCCCATTGATATTGATCATCCAGATGATATTTTGGTAGCTAAAAATTTTATTAAATGATTTATAAACCGAAAAAAATTGATTATAAAAATTATTCTTCAAAAATAAATAATCCCAAAGCTTTTTATGGTTTAGAAAAAAAGGTTGAGTTTTGTAGTATTTGTACTATCAGCAATCAAAGGCCTGTATCTGAACTTGAATTTAAACATAATGTTAAAACAAAAAAAAAAACAGTTAAATTTGAAAAAAATATATGTTCCGCATGCAGAGTAATTAAAGAAAAAAAAAAAATAGATTGGAGTTTAAGAAAAAAAGAACTACAAGATTTATGCGATAAATACAGATCTAAAAACGGCCAACCCGACTGTATTGTTCCAGGATCTGGCGGAAAAGATAGTTTTTATGCATCATATATGCTGAAATATGAATTTGGAATGAATCCAATAACCGTAACTTGGGCACCGCATATTTATACTTCATGGGGTTGGAAAAATTTCCAATCTTGGATTCATAGTGGTTTTGATAATTATCTATTTACCCCCAACGGAAGAACACATAGATTATTAACAAGATTAGCAGTGGATAAGATTTTACATCCATTTCAACCTTTCATCATGGGCCAGAATCTCTTTCCAATTAGATTAGCAGCTAGAAATTTTAATATTAAATTAGTTTTTTATGGTGATACTAACGCAGAATTTGGGAATCCTGATAATTTTAATAATTCAAAAAAACCACTTAAATATTATACAAAAAAAAATATGAATAACGTCTTTATTGCTGGTACTAGATATGAAGAATTAATAAAAAAGTTTAAAATAAGCAGACAAGATCTTGAAAGTTATTTGCCTTTATCAGAAAAAGAATTTGTAAAAAATAAAATTCAGGTCCATTATTTAGGATATTATTTGCCATGGCATCCACAAAAATGTTTTTATTTTGCTGTTGAAAAAGGAAATTTTGAACCCTCACCGGAAAGGAATGTTGGAACATATAGTAAATATTCATCTATAGATGATAAGATGGATGATTTTCATTTTTATACTACTTTTATTAAATTTGGAATTGGAAGAGCAACACACGACTCAGCTCAGGAAATTCGTAACGGTGAAATTGACAGAGAAGAAGGAGTTTCATTAATTAAAAAATATGATGGAGAATATCCAAGTAGATTTTCCAAAGAAGTTTTTGATTACCTGACAATTGATAAAAAAAATTTTGGATCAATTTCAAAAGAATTTGAAAAACCAATTTTTGATAAAAATTATTTTGATAAATTAGTTGACTCTTTTAGGTCCCCTCATCTTTGGGTATTTTCTAATGGCAAATGGAGACTAAGAAAAAAAATATCAAATATTAAATAATTATTATTTATGAAAAAATATAATTCTAAAAGATCTATAGATTTAGATTATCTTAAACAAAATTATTATAATAATCCTAAACAAATTCATTTAGAATTATTTAAAATAATAGAAAAAAAAAATCATTAAGCAATAATAATTTGAAATATTGCGATGTTGGTTGTGCGGATGGGCAGTTTATCAATTTAATATCAAAAAAAACAAATTTTTCAATAACTGGTGTTGATGTTCATAAAAAACTTTTGAATAAAGCAAAAAAAAATATTAAAGATTTAAAAGTTATAGAAGGCTCAGTATTGGATAAAAGTTTATTTAGAAAGAATTCTTTTGATGTAATTACAATGACGGGAGTACTTTCAATTTTTAAAAATTTCAGTCAACCATTGAATAATTTGATGTATTGGTGTAAACCAGGTGGATTTTTAATTGTAACATCTGTATTTAACGATTGTGATATTGACGTTTTTATTAATTATAGAAATTCTTCAAAAAAAAAAAGTTTTTTAAAAAAAAAAGATGATTGGAATATTTTTTCAAAAAAAACTTTATCCTCTTTTTTATATAAAAAAAAAAAGGTTAAAAATTTTCAATTTAAGGATTTTAAACTTAAATTTGATATTAAGAAAAATAAAGATTATCCTCATAAAATGTGGACAATAAAAAAAAAAAACAATGAAAATATCTGTGTAAATGGATTATCATTAATACTCGATCAAAAATTTTTAATAATAAATCTATGAAAAATATCATGGACTTGACTTTAAAATTAATAGTAATAATTAACTTAATATTATGAAGAATAACAATTTAATAGAATTTGAAAAAAATGGCTGGACAGTAGTAAGAAATTTTTTTTCGAAAAAAGAGATCGAAAATTATGAAAATAAAATTCAAAGTTTTTTAACGAAAAAAATTAAATCTTATTCTGGTCGAGACATAAATTTTGCATCAAATAAAAAAAATATAAAAGAAGTAAATTCTTTTCATAGAATGCATGATTTTAAATGGGTGAGAAATTTTTCAAACCAAAAGAGAATCTCAACATTAATTCAAAGTTTTCTCAAAAGTGATCCAGAGCTTAGAGCGAGTGAATTATTTTTTAAACCAAAAAAAATTGGTCTTCCTGCTCCAGATCATCAAGATAATTTTTATTGGAAAGTAAAGAATAACAATGCCCTAACAATTTGGATTTCACTTAGTTCCTCAGATTATAAAAATGGAGGTGTTCATTATTATAACGGATCTCACAAGTATGGTATTTTAAAACATTGTCCATCTTTTGCAAAAGGAAGTTCTCAAAAAATTAAAAATAAAAAGTTTTTGAAAAAATTTAAAAAGTGTACTCCAAAAATTAAAAAAGGTGATGTATTAATCCACCATGCATTAGTTGTTCATGGTAGTAAAAAAAATTTAAGTAACAGATCACGTAAAGGTTGGACCTTACAGTTTAAAGATAAAAATTCAGCTTATGATATCAAGGCTATCAAATTATATGAAAAAAATTTATTTAAACAAATTAAATCAAGAGATAATGCCAGGTTGGGAATTAATTAATCACAAAGAAAAAAAATCATTATCAAGTTTGTTTAATGAAGGGGGTTGTTTATTTGCTCATGGATTTGAAAAATATAGAAAAAAATTCCATGTAAGAGAATTTGAAAAAAATCTTAAAAATAAATTTAGAACGAAATATTGTGTTGCTGTAAGCAGTGGAACTGCTGCCATTAAAATTGCTTTAAAAGCTTTAGGAGTAAACAGAAATGATGAAGTAATTACTCAATGCTTTAATTTTGTAGCCACAGTAGAAGCAATAATTGATATTGGTGCCAAACCAATAATTTGCAATATAGACTCAAGTCTTAACATGTGTCCAAATGATTTAGAAAAAAAAATAACAGAAAAGACAAAAGCAATTATACCTGTCCATATGCTTGGTGTTTCATGTGATATGAGTAAAATTAAAAGGATTGCACAAAATAAAAATATTAAAATTTTAGAGGATAATTGTGAGTCGGTGGGTGGAAAATATGGAAAAAAATATTTAGGGAATGTTGCAAATATCGGAGTATTAAGCTTTGATTTCTCTAAAACGATAACAACCGGAGAAGGTGGTGCAATATTTACTAATGATAAAAAATTATATAAATTTTGCAAAGAGTATCATGACCATGGACATCAAAATAACTCAAAGTTTCTAAGAGGAAGAGATACAGTATCATACCCAGGGTTTAATTATAGAATGACTGAAATGCAGGCAATTATAGGAAAAGAACAACTTAAAAAGCTAGAATACATATTAAAAGAAAATAAAAAAAGGTACATATTAATAAATAAGATTTTAAAAAAAAAATTTTCTATTAGAGAGATAAATCAAAATTCAACTCCAATATACGACACTTTCATTTTTAAAGTAGAATCTGCTCATAAAAAGAAAAAAATAATTAAATTTTTAAAGAAAAATATAGGAACAAAAAATCTTCCTGATGCTATTAAATGGCATTGCTCTTATTATTGGAAACACATGCTTAGTACAAAAGAAACTCAAAATTCATATAGTGGCAAACAACTTCTTGAGCGACATATTGCAATACCAATTTTACTTAAGAAAAGTTTATCCACTTATCAATTCATTGCACAAAAAATAAATAGTATATGAGGCAAAAATCTCCAGTTGGAGTTATGTTTCATAATTTTCATGACGAAAAATTTTTCAAAAAATCATTAGGTTCTATATCATCTTCAGAATTAAAAAAAATTATAAACAAATTTGGAAAAAAAAATATAGTTGATCCTAAAAAATTTATTTTAAATTTTATTTCAAAAAAACCAAAAAATAATTTTTGTTGTCTTACTTTTGATGATGGCTTGAAATCTCAAATAAAGATTGCTTTACCCGTTCTAAAAAAAAAAAAAATTAAAGCATTTTTTTTTATACCAACGTCAATTATTACTAATCAACCTAATCTTATGGAATTATATAGATACTTTAGAGATAATTATTTTAAAGGTTTTGATGATTTTTATGAAAGTTTTTTATTTTTTCTAAAAAAAGTTAAAAAAAAAAATAATTTGAATTTTTTTTTAAAAAAAAAAGAAAAGTTAATTAATAAAAGAAAAAAAAATTATCCATTTTACTCAATTAAAGAAATTCAATTTAGAATAATAAGAGATATTTATTTAAATAAGAAAGTTTACGAAAAAATTATGTTAGCTATGTTTAAGTTTAAGAATTTTAATCATAAAAATTTTTTAAAAAAATTTTATATTAATACTAGAGATATTAAAAGAATTGAAAAAGAGGGACATGCAATTGGTTTACATACTCATAATCATCCAATGTTGTTAGAAAAATTGTCATATAGTGAACAAAAAAGTGAATTTTTAAAAAATTTAAGAATTTTAAGAAAAATAATAGATCAAAAAATAATATCTGCTAGCTTTCCCACAGGCTCATATAATATTGATACAATTAATATTTTAAACAATCTTAAAATAGAGATATGCTTTAGAGATAATAATAAATCTATAAAATTGATGAATAAAAATTTTGAAATTCCTAGAGTAAATCATTCTGAGGTAAAAATTTGAAAATTACAGTTTTTACTTCCAATAATTTTAGACATAATTATCTAATAAATAAATTATCTAATGTTTCAGATAATTTAAATATTATTCAAGAAGTAAATACTTTATTTCCAGGAAGCGTAAATGATTATCACAGAAAAAATGATTTGATTGGAAAGTATTTCAACAAAGTGAACAGGGCACAAAATATTGTTTTTCGAAACAAACCTATTCAATTAAATTCAAAAAAAATAAATCTTTTATCAATCAAATATAAAGATTTAAATAATTGTTCTTTAAAACTTTTAAAAAATTTTCTTAATAGTGATATGTATATAATTTTTGGAGCAAGTTTTATAAAAAATCAATTATTAAAATTTTTAATTAAAGAAAAAGCAATAAATATACACATGGGTATTTCACCTTATTTTAAAGGTACAGATTCTAATTTTTGGGCATTATATTATAAAAAATACCAATATGTTGGAGCAACTATTCATTTGCTATCACCTGGCATTGACGATGGAAAAATTATATATCATGCACTAGTGAACCATTGTAGTGATCCTTTTTTGTATACGATGTTATCTGTAAAGTCGGCTATAGACTCATTAACAAAAAAAATCAAAAATAATAGTCTTAAAGATCTTATGCCAATAGATCAAGATAGCAAAAAAACTTTAAATTATTCAACAAAAAAAGATTTTAACATTTCTGTTTTAAAAAAGTTAAAATTAAAAAAAATCCCTAAATTCGAACACAATAAAAAAAATTTTATAAGACCGTTTTTTTTAAATCATGAATTTGAATAAGAATATATCTATAAACATACTTACAAAAAAATATTTAAATCAAAATTATCTTTCCTGGTTAAACGATTTAAGTAATCAAAAAACTATTGAGTTATCAAAAAAATTAAATCTTAAAGATATAAAAAAATTTTATGAAAAAAGTAAAAAATCAAAAAATATTTTGTACGGTATATTTTACTTAAAAGAAAAAAAAAAAAATCACATAGGAAATATACACGTTATCTATATCAATCGCAGCAACTGTTACATAGGATATCTTCTTGGAAATAAAAGATTTAGAAACAAAGGGATAACAAGTTATGCAGTTAAGTTAGTAATTAAGAGATGCTTTGAATATTATAAATTTGAAAATATTTATTCAAATTCATTAAGTTCAAATTACGCATCTTTAAATTTACTTAAAAAAAATAATTTTTCTATTTTGTCCAGAAGACCCAAGGTATTAAATCTTGAAACAAGTAGTAAAAGAAAACTTTTGTACTTTAAATTAACAAAAAAATCGTATATCAGAAATTTGAAAGGTTAATGAATTGATAATACTAGGTATAAGCGACAGTATAGAGTCTCATGCATGTGTTTTTAAAGATGGTAAACTGCTATCTTTTATATCTGAGGAGCGATTGTCTAGAGTTAAAGCTGATGCTGGCTATCCTAAATTATCAATAGAAAAAGTTCTTGAAATAGCAAAAATAAAAAAAAAAGATATAGATTATGTAGCCTTGGCAGGTTTTGATAATGGAACGTTTCAGTGTCTTTATAAACCAGGCGCAAAATTTTCAGTTAAAGATTGGATCATGCAAAATGAATTATACTGGAAACCAAAATTATTACATGGAAAAAAACTTAGTGAGTTAGATGACTTTAATTTTTGGAAAAGGAATATAAAAAACTTAAAGAAAGATCCATATTATTCATTTATAAAGAAAACAAATAACCAAAATATAAATTCACATAGAAAAATTTTTAATGAGGTCAGAAGAGATGTTATTTCAAAGCAAGTGGGAATAAGTAAGAATAAAATTTTTACGTTTAGGCATGAGGAATGCCATAAAGTATATAGCCTTTTCTCAGAACAAAAAATATCAAATGAAAATAAAATAGTGGTTACTATTGAGGGAGGTGGTGATGATAGTTCAGCTACAATCTCTATTTTTAAAAAAAACAAAATCAATGAAATTTATAAAACTAATGATGCTATGTTAGGGAGAATTTATAGATATATTACTTTATTATTAGGTATGAAGCCTGGTCAACATGAATACAAAGTGATGGGCTTGGCTCCATATGGAACAGAATATCATGGAAAAAACTCATTAGATTTTTTTTGGAAATTCAACTCTATTGATGGAATAAAGATTTATAAAAATAAAAATTTGAAAGATATTTTTTTTACTTCAAGAGAATTTCTTGCTGCTGAAAGATTTGATGGAATTGCTTGGGGTTTACAAAAGTTTACAGAGCAATTTTTAACTAAATGGATAAATAATATAATTAAAAAAACAAAAATTAATAATGTTTTAATGTCGGGTGGGGTTGCACAAAACATTAAAGCCCTTAAAACATTAAATGAACAAAAATTAATTAAAAATATTTGGGCTGGTCCTATTTCTGGGGATGGTTCACTTGCGATCGGAGCTTGTTGCATTTTAAATAAAAAAAAAAAAGACAAATATTTTTCGGAAAATCTAACTTCTCCATATTTAGGTTCTGAAATCAGTCAAAATAATCTTGAAAAAGTGATAAAGCAGAAATGTAAAAAATTTAAAATTTTAAAAAATCCATCAAATAAACTAATAGCTAGTTTTCTTGCAAAAGGTCTAATAATTGCAAGATGTAAAGGAAGAATGGAATTTGGGCAAAGAGCTCTGGGCAATAGATCGATATTAGCAGATCCTAGAAACTTTAATAATATAAAAAAAATTAATGATAAAATTAAAAAAAGAGATTTTTGGATGCCATTTACACCATCTATATTATATGAATACGCAAATAAAATTCTTGTGAATCCCAAAAAAATTTATTCTCCATATATGACCATGGCTTTTGATGTAAATAAAAAGTTTGTAGATAAAATTCCTGCAGTTGTCCATCCAGCAGATAAATCGACAAGACCTCAAATGTTAAAAAGATCAATTAATCAAGACTATTATGATTTAATTAACGAGTTTTATAAGATTACAAAAATACCATTAATTTTAAATACTTCATTTAATTTACACGGTGATGCAATTGTTGAAAATGCTAGTCAGGCAATTAATACTTTTATTAAATCTGATTTGGATATTTTAATAATTAATAATTATGCAATCTGTAGAAGAACAAAATAATTGTGAAAAGAATTGGTATAATTATATTTGCTAGATTAAATTCAAAACGGCTTCCTAATAAAATTCTAAAAAATATCGATAACACAACAATTTTAGAGATAATCTTAAAAAGAGTTAAATTGGTAAAAAATATAAAAAATGTGATACTTGCTCTTCCTAAAACAGATAAAAATAAAAAAATAAGTGAAATTATAGAAAATTATAATGTTAGCACTTATTATGGATCTTCTTTAAATGTTTTAAAGAGAGCACAGTTATGTTGTAAGAACAATAATTTAAACTATTTTATAAGAGTTAACGCAGACAGACCATTTCTTGATTTTGAATTGATTAATAAAGTTTTAAAAAACAAAGATTACTTTGGTTATGATTTAGTCACAAATAATTTATTTGGTAAAGCTCCGACCGGTCTGACTTTTGAAATGATAAAAGCTAAAAATTTCTTAAAAATTAAGGATAAAAATAAAGGGGAAAAAGAACATATTTGTAATCATTTTTATAATAATAAAGATAAATTTAAGATCTTAGGCCTCAATATAAAAAAATATGAAAAATTTAAATCTTTTAATTTTGCATTAGATAATCGGAAAGATTTGATTAAAGTTATGCGGATTTATAAAAAATTGAGATATAATTTTAGATCAAAAATAAGTCAAATTTTTCATGTCTCAAAGGGTATAAGATTATAATATGATTAAAACAAAAAATTGTCCTATTTGTAATAAAAATCTAAAATTATCAAAAACTAAGAAAATAAAATTTAATTTAAATTCATTTTATGAAAAATATTTACAGCTCTATTATAAAAAAAAGTTAAACAAAATAAGAACTCTTGAATGTAAAAAATGTTTTTCATATGTAAATAACTTTTGGTTTTCAAATGATGAATTATTTAGAATATATAATGTAATCTATCCACAGCATCATAGAGGTTGGAGAAATTTTTATAAATTTAAAAAAGGTAAATATTTAAATTTACACCATGAAAAAGTGTTCGAAATTTTTAAATTATTAAAACCGAAAAAATATGCAGAATTTAATTGTCCATTTTCAGGAGTTTATTTGAATATTTTATCATCAGAATATAAAAAAGATCAGATTAAAAAATTAATTAAAAATTCGATCGATATTCTAAAAGTAAATCAACTAGCAAACAAAAATACAAAACATTTTAAAAGTGCCTTTCAAAAATTTAAAAAATTAAATTTGAAAATTATTCAAATGAGAAAAAAAAAAAAATCTCTATTAGATAAAACTTTAATAATCGATAGTTCATTTAGTTGTTGGGGTTATGGAGATATAAGTGAAGGGGTTAACAGCAGATCCTTATCAAATTTGATTTTTGATTTAAAAACTTTAGAATTTAATGAAATTAAAAAGGAAAAGAAAAAATTTGACATTTTTTTTTTCGCAGATACGCTTGATCACACTACAAGACCAAAGTTAATTTTAGATTATGCTATAAAACACTCAAAACTTGTGTTAATTCTTTCAAATTCAGGTCAGGAAGTAACTAAACAGCATAAATTTTCACTATCAAAAAAGTTTGTTAATTATTTGAATAATAAATATTATTCGATAAGCATGCTAGAAGATATAAATAAAAATGAATTACTCTTTGCAGTGTCTCAAGATAAAAAACAAATAGATAAATTAAAACAAATTTGAAGCTATGTATATTTTAGGTATTCATGATGGTCATCATTCAGGAGCGGCAATATTTAGAGATTTTAAATTAATTTGCGCAATTTCTGAGGAAAGAATTTCTAGAAATAAAAATGAATATGGATTTCCAATGTTATCTATAAATTATTGTGTTAAAAAAGCTAAAGTTAATAAAAATCAAATTTCTTCTGTCGTTTTTTCAACAAAATTTTTACCCCCAAGGTATATGATTGTAAAAAGAAATACTACTTTCACTTTAGATGACTATAAAAAAGAACAAGAAGAATATTGGTACCAAATTTTTTATAAAAAAAAAAAACCAAAATATCTAAATATTTTTAAAAAAAAGATCAAGAAAAGTAAAGTTTATGATTATAAGAGATTGAAAAATGAAAATGATGAAGAAACTCTTCAAGATATAAGAAAAGAAGGTGTTAAAAAATTTTTAGGTATCAAACATGACAAAATCTTTTTTTATGATCATCATAGATGCCATGCATATTATGCTTTTTATTCTTCTCCGGATAGATCAAAACTAGACCATATTTTTACTTGTGATGGAGGGGGTGATAAAACTAACGGCACAATATGGAAGGTTGAAAATAAAAAATATTTAAAGGAAATTTATAGAACAAATATTGCTAATATTGGAAGAATTTATAGATATATAGTTATGCTCTTAAATATGAAACCTTCAGAAAATGAATTTAAAGTAATGGGACTAGCCGGTTATTCTTCATCAGAATCAAAATATAATATTGATGCAACTAAACTATTTTTAGAGGTGCTAGATGTTCAAGGTATTAAGTTCAAGTATAAAAAAAAGATTAAGGACTTATATTTTTATTTTAAAAATAAACTAAAAAACTATAGATTTGACTCTGTAGCATTTGCAGTACAAAACTTTACAGAAAACCTTCTATTAAAATGGTTTAACAATTCACAAAAAAAACTCAATTGTAAAAAAATTGGATTTGCGGGTGGTGTTGCACAGAATATTAAAGCAATAAAAAATATTTTAGACAAATCTAAAATAAACCATATTTACGTTCCTCCTGGGGCTGGAGATGAGTCTTTGAGCATAGGTGCAATTTATGCATTTTTTGCCTCTCAAAAAAAATTTAATAAAAAAATTTCAGATCTTAAAAATCCTTATGTAAGCCTTTCTTATAAAAAGAAAGATTTAGATTTTATTCATAAGGATAAATCTGTAAAAATTACAAAAGTTACTAAAAAAAAAGTTGCTAAAATTTTATCCAATTCTTATCCTGTAGCCAGATATGTTACTAAAATGTCTGAATTTGGTCCCAGAGCATTAGGGAATAGATCAATTTTAGCTGATCCAAGAAATCCTGATATAATTAATTATGTTAATAAAAAAATTAAAATTAGAGATTTTTGGATGCCGTTTGCACCAAGCATTCTTGATAAGTATTTAAACAAATATATAAAAAATAATAATAATGCTCTACCATATCACATGACATATTCATATGATGCAACAGAATTAGCAAAAAAACATATACCAGCAGCCCTTCATCCATTTGATAAGACTACACGTCCTCAAATAGTTACAAATAAATTAAATTCAGATTATTATAGTTTAATAAAAGAATTTTGTAATTTAACTGGTGTTGGAGCATTGTTAAATACATCTTTTAATTTACACGGAGAGCCAATTGTATCTGATCCAAAATCAGCGTTAAAAACATTTAAAAAAAGTGGATTGAAATTTTTATATATGGATGAATATTTAGTGGAAAAAAAATGACTAAAATAATTGCCGAAATAGGATGGAATCACGTTGGAAATTTAAATTTAGCAAAGAAAATGATACTATCTGCAAAACAAAATGGAGCTGACTTAGTTAAAATACAGACTTTATCTGAAAAAAATCTTGTGCCAGGACCATGGGATAATGACGGAAGAAGAGAGATATATAAAAAGGCCTCACTAAGTTTGAGTGATCATATTACCTTGTACAAATATGCAAAAAAAAATAAAATAATTTTTTTTTCATCCGTATTTAATTTAGAAGGAGCATTACTTCTCTCAAAAGTTCAGAGAAATTTTGTAAAAATAGCAAGCTCTGAAATTAGAAATTTAGAACTTATAAAATATTGTAATAAAAAATTTAAAAAAATACTTGTTTCGACGGGAACTTCTACATTTGATGAGGTTAAAAAAGTTATTGATATAATTCCTAAAAAAAAATTAGTAATATTACACTGCGTGTCTATTTACCCTCTTAACCCAGAGAATGCCAATTTATCTAAAATAAATAAACTTAAAAAAATTATCAAAAATGTTGGCTATAGTGATCATACCACAGGTATCATGACAGCTATAAGTTCTTTAAAATATGATATTTCATTTTTGGAAAAACATTTTACTATATCTCATGATTTGCCGGGAAGAGATAATAAATTTGCAATATTACCAGAGGAACTTAAATTATTGCGTGAGTTTATAGATAACGATAAATTAGCAAATAAATATTTAGGAAAAAATTTTCAAAAAGCTGAGCGAGAAGTAAGAAATAATTATTCTGGCAGATGGTCAAAAATATAAATAATAAAATTTTAATAAGTGTTTATATTTTAAATTATAATTATGCAAAATATATAGAGAAATCTATTAAAAGTGTTTTAAATCAAACTTTTAAAAATTTTGAATTGATAATTATTGATGATGGTTCGACTGATAACTCAAAAAAATTAATCAATAAATATTCTGAACACCCAAAAGTAAGGATTATATATCAAAAAAATAAAGGATTAATTTTGTCTTCTAATATAGCGATAAAAGCATCTTTAGGTGAATTTATTATAAGATTAGATGCAGATGATTATTTTGATAAAAATGCATTATCAATATTATATAATGAAATTATCAAAGATAAAAATGTAGGTATAGTTTATCCAAATTTTTACGAAGTAGATGAAAACAATAATATAATAAGTGTTGTCAGAAAAGATTTAAGTAAAAATAAAAAAAT
>MDTD01182199.1_pt1 | contig 12769 bp, 10 predicted proteins | sample 811221 | NCBI WGS metagenome assembly MDTD01 (sample SAMN05326646, study PRJNA326480) | marine metagenome | isolation source: seawater | place: Pacific Ocean: South West | collected 2011 | reverse complement strand
TATGGGAGAATAATTGGTGCGCCTGCTAGGAGTCGAACCCAGAACCTCCTGATCCGAAGTCAGGCGCTCTATCCAGTTGAGCTACAAGCGCATATAATACTAGTATATTATTTTATGGAAAAAATAAATTTGATAGTAAACAAAAATGAGGAAAATCTTCGGGTGGATGTTTTTATCAATAAAAAAATCGATAATATTAGTAGAACAAGGATCAAAAATCTTATTTTAGATCAAAAACTTAAACTAAATGATAAAACTTTAACAGATCCATCTAAAAAGGTATCACATAATGATACAATCAAACTTATCATACCTATACCAAAAAAGGCTACTCTTAAACCCTATAAATATAAATTAGACATTAAATATGAAGACAAAGATTTAATAGTCCTTAATAAACCAGCGGGGATTGTAATGCATCCTGGTGCAGGGAATTTTGATAACACAATAGTTAACGCATTAATTAATTATGATAAAAACTCTCTATCAAATATTGGTGATAAATTAAGACCTGGTATAGTACACAGAATTGATAAAAATACATCTGGTTTAGTTGTAATTGCAAAAAATAACCAAGTTCATGAAAAACTTTCAGAACAATTTAGTAATCATAGTATCAAGAGAATTTATCAATTATTAATTTTTGGAAGAATTAGACCCTCTAAAGGAAAAATTCAAACTTTAATAAAAAGAAGTTCTAAAAACAGGCAGCTTATGGAAGTAAGTTTTATAAAAGGAAAAAAAGCAATTACAAATTATAAAACAATTGAGGTTTTTCAAAATAAAAATACCCCGACTTTAAGTTTGGTGGAATGTGAACTTGAAACTGGTAGAACTCATCAAATTAGAGTCCATATGAAATACTTAGGGCACAATATTGTAGGAGATGATAAATATAAAAAAAAATTTAAAAAGATTAAAAATATAAATCCTAGATTAGAAAAATCTCTTAATGATTTGAATAGACAATTTCTCCATGCAAAAACTCTTGGATTTCATCATCCCACAAAAAATAAAATAATGATTTTTAGCTCAATTATGCCAAAAGAACTTGAAATAATTTTAAAAATGCTAAGAAAGACAAGCAAATAAAATATTGAAAAATATTAAATATTTATTAGATAGTCAGTTATGAATTCTACAATAAACAATAATCTTCCTGTAATAAGTAATGAGGGTGGGCTGTCAGCTTACTTGGAGCAAATTAAAAAATTTCCAATGTTAGATGCTGAAGAGGAATATATGCTTGCAAAAAATTGGAAAACTACAGGAAATATCAAAGCTGCTGAAAAATTAGTAACTAGCCACTTAAGATTAGTTGCAAAAATTGCTATGGGTTACAAAGGATATGGCTTACCTGTTAATGAGATGATTTCTGAGGGTAATGTTGGATTAATGCAAGCAGTTAAAAAATTTGAGCCTGAAAAAGGATTTAGACTAGCAACATATGCCATGTGGTGGATTAAAGCCTCAATTCAAGAATATATTTTAAGATCGTGGAGTTTAGTTAAAATAGGAACAACTACTGCTCAAAAAAAACTATTTTTTAATCTAAAAAAACTCAAGAACCAAATTGCCCCTCGATCAGAGGGTGATTTAAGAAATGAACATGTGAATGAGATTGCTAATAAATTAGATGTAAGTAAAGATGAAGTTGTATCAATGAATAGAAGATTGTCAGGAAAAGAGTTTTCGTTAAATGCTCAAGTAGGTGAAGATGGTGACGAATGGCAAGATTGGTTAGTCGATAAAGAACTTGATCATGACTTAAAATTTGCGCATCAGGAAGAAATGGAGCAGAGAAAAGATTTACTTTCACAATCAATTAAAGTCTTAAATGAGAGAGAAAAAGAGATACTTTACTCAAGAAGATTAAATGATGATCCGACAACACTTGAGGATTTAAGTAAAAAATTTAAAATAAGCAGAGAAAGAGTGAGACAAATTGAAAATAAAGCTTTTGAAAAACTTCAAAAACACATGCTTCTTTTAGCGAAATCTAAAAACTTATTGCCTGTAAATTAAATTTCAAATGGATTTTCAATAAGTATAGTATCCACTCTTTCGGGACTTGTGGATATACTGGATATCGTAGATTGGATAAAATCTTCAACTGCATAAATATAATTTTTTGCATTTTCTGGAAGATCTTGCATATTTTTAATTCCTTGGGTTGACTTTTTCCATCCTGGGAAAGTTTTATATATAGGTCTTATCTTCATTTGTTCCTCAACGGAGGCGGGAAGATAATCAATTTTTTTTCCATCTAATTCATATTGTATACACATTTTAATTTCGTCTAGATCATCTAATACATCTAGTTTTGTTAAAGCAATACCATCTATTCCTGAAATTTTGATAGTTTGTCTTACTAGAACTCCATCAAACCAGCCACACCTTCTTTTCCGGCTTGTGACTGTTCCAAACTCTTTACCTCTTGTACCTAATAATTCACCAATTTCATCTTTTAGTTCAGTTGGAAAAGGTCCTTCTCCAACTCTAGTCGTATAAGCCTTAGTAATTCCTAATACGTAATTAATAGAATTTGGTCCACAACCAGTTCCAGTTGCTGCACTGGATGCAACTGTATTTGAAGAAGTAACAAATGGATATGTTCCATGATCTACATCCAATAAAATTCCTTGAGCACCTTCAAATAATATTTTTTTTTTTTGTTTTTTAAATTCATCAAGCTTAAGCCAAACTGGTTGAGAAAAATTTAAAATTTTAGGAGCAATAGATAGTAAATCTTTTTTTAATTGACTTTTTTCAAAAATTTTTTTTCCTAATCCTTTTCGTATAGCATTATGGTGTAATAAAACTGACTCTAATCTTTGATCAAGATTCTTTTCTGATCTCAAATCCATTACTCTTATTGATCTTCTTCCAACTTTATCTTCGTAAGCTGGTCCTATGCCTCTTCTGGTTGTTCCTATTTTACCAATTCCAGCTGCATCTTCTCTAATTTCATCCATTTCTCTATGGAAAGGAAGTATTAAATTTGCAGACTCAGAAACAATAAAATTATTTGGCTCAACTTTAATACCTTTTGCTCTAATTTCCTCTATCTCTTCAAGCAATGCCCAAGGATCTACAACTACACCGTTTCCAATCACTGAAATCTTATTTTTTCTTACAATGCCAGATGGTAATAGTCGAAGTTTATAGGTAACACCATCAATGACTAAAGTATGTCCAGCATTATGGCCTCCTTGAAATCTAATAATAACATCCGCTTGTTCTGAAAGCCAATCAACAATTTTTCCTTTCCCCTCATCTCCCCACTGGGAACCAACAACAACTATATTTTTCATTATCTAAATTTCTTATCTATCTTTATTGAGTTTAAGTGATTTATAGGGCCATGACCTTTTCCATAATTTGGATTAGTTAATATAGCTAAATTTACATATTTAATTCCTAACTCACAAGCCTTCTTAAGGCTTTTTCCACATGAAAAAAAAGTTGTAATTGCGCTTGATAATGTACATCCAGTTCCGTGTGTATTATTAGACTTATGTCTTAAATTTGAAAAAATTTTTAAATCTGAATTATTTAAAAAAATATCCTCAACTTTTTTTTGACTTAAATGTCCCCCTTTTACTAAAACATTTTTAGCACCTAAATTAATTAATTTTTTTGCTGCTCGTAACATATCATTCCTATTTCTAATCTTAATACCAGTTAAAACCTCTGCCTCTGGTATATTTGGTGTTATTAAACTAACTTCTTTTAAAAGATTTTTTCTTAAAAATTCTATTGCCTCATCATCAATTAATTTTGCACCCCCTTTTGCTACCATGACGGGATCTAATATAATTTTTTTAATTTTTAATTTCTTAAGTGATTTAAGAACTTCTTTGATCACTGGTTTTGAGTGAAGCATGCCTATTTTGACTGCATTTGGTTTTAAATCTTTTGCCGAATAGATTATTTGACTCCCGATTTCTTTCGGTGATATTGATATTACTGATTTAACACCTTGCGTGTTTTGAGTGGTCACCGCAGTAATAGCTGTTAACGCGTATGATCCAAGACAGGTTACTGTTTTAATGTCAGCTTGAATACCTGCTCCACCTGACGAATCTGAGCCAGCAATAATTAGTATCTTAGATTTAATTTTCAATTTATTTAATAGATCTTTTTACAATATTAATACATTTTTTAATTAATTTAATATCGTCAGACTCTCCCATAATTCTAATTTTTGGTTCTGTACCTGATTTTCTAATAAGCATTCTGCCATGATTCTTAATTAATCTTTCAGATTGCTTTATTGCAAATTTACATTTTTTTGAGTTTAGAATAGATTTGTCTTTAACTTTTATATTTTCTAAAATTTGAGGTATAGCTTTGAAGGTATTAAATAATTCACTAGCTTTTTTACCTTTTCTCATTGAAAAAAGAACCTCTAAAGCAACTAGTAGTCCATCTCCTGTTGTAGCAAATTTTCCAAGAATAATGTGGCCTGATTGCTCTCCACCTAAATTAAAATTATTTTTTTGCATTTTCTCTTTTACATATCTGTCACCAACATTTGATCTAATGAATTTTATTTTTTGATCTTGAAAATAATTTTCTAATCCATAGTTTGACATAAGAGTACCAACAACGCCTCCCCTTAAAATCTTTTTTCTTTTCCATCTTTTGGCTAGCATTGCAATTATCTGATCTCCATCAATTATTTTTCCTTTTTCATCAGCTATTATTATTCTATCTGCATCACCATCTAAAGATATGCCTAAATCTGCTTTAAATTTTTTAACTAAAAATTTAATCTTTTTTGGATATGTCGATCCACAATTACGATTTATATTAAAACCGTTAGGAGACGTGCCAAATTCATAAACTTTAGCACCTAAACTTCTTAGAAGTTTTGGTCCAGACTTGTAACCAGCTCCATTAGCACAATCGATAGCAATTTTCATGCCTCCAAGACTAAAATTTTTTGGAAAATTATTTACAAGAATTTTTATATATCTTTCATTAGCATCTTCTAATCTTTTAACTCTCCCTAAATTTTTTGGCTCTGAGAGATTTTTTATGATTTTTGAATCAATTAATTTTTCAATTTTTTTTTCAATTTTGTCTGACAATTTTAATCCATCTGGTCCAAATAACTTTAGACCGTTATCATAAAATGGATTATGTGATGCTGTAATCATTATACCCATATTTGCTCGCATTTTTTTTGTCAACATAGCAAGTCCATTTGTTGGTAATGGTCCAAGGGTGTAAACATGCATTCCTGCAGAAGTAAGCCCAGATACCAATGCGGGTTCTAAAGTATAGCCAGAAAGTCTGGTATCTTTTGCTATTATTGCAATTTGTTTAATTTTTTTTTGATTTTTAAAATAGGTGCCTACAGCTAAACCAAACTTAAAAAACATTTCACCATTTATTTTTGTTTTATTTACTCTTCCTCTTATTCCATCGGTACCAAAGTATTTTTTTGTCATTTTAAAATTTTAATGAATTGAAAACTTTTATGCTCTGATTAACTTCATTTACATCATGAACTCTAAGTATTTGTATGCCTTGCATAATTGCAAATAAATTAGTTGATATAGTTCCTCCTAATCTTTCTTTACTGTCATTAATTCCAGATAAATTTTTTATAAATCTTTTTCTAGAAGCACCTAACATTACAGGAAAACCTAGCGAGTGAAAAATAGAAATATTTTTTAATAAGGTAATATTATGTTTCAAGTTTTTACCAAAACCAATTCCAGGGTCTAAAATGATATTTTTATGTTTAATCCCCTTCGATCTAACGAGTTTTATTTTTTTTTCAAAAAAATCATAAATATCTAGGACAACATTTTTATACTTAGGATTATTTTGCATTGTTGATGGATTACCTTGCATGTGATGTATAACAAATGGTGTATTGGTATCTTTTAAAACATCTATAGTTTTGGGATCATGCGATAGTCCAGAAACATCGTTAATTAGACTAACTTTATTAACTATACCTTTTTTCATAATTAAACTTTTTCTTGTGTCTAAAGAAATGAAATTAACAAATCTTTTAACTTTTTTTAAAGTTCCTGAGATTCTATTCCATTCCTTTTCAATGCTTACTTCTTTTGATCCTGGATTTGTAGCCTCTCCACCAATATCCAAAATACCACATCCATCTCTAATTAATTTTTTAGCCTGTTCTGCTCCTAAATTCTTTTTGTTAAATTTTCCTCCATCGGAAAAACTATTTGGAGTTAAATTTAAGACTCCCATCAAAATAGGTTTGTTTGAAAATTTTAACCCACTAAATTTTTTTATCTTTGAAATATTATGAATATCAAATAAAATTTTTTTTTTTAGAGTATTTTTAAGATTCTTTATTTCTTTAATATTGATCCTTTTTGTGTTTTTTCTTGATAAAATTTCAATTTCATCAAAAGATACTAGGTTATTTCCATGTAACGGGATAGAATGATTTTTTTTTACTTTTTCTTTAGATGAGGAACCAAAATAAAAATTACACGCTCTTGTGTAATATTTTATCATTTAATTTAATGAACAATTTTTGGTTTTAGCCCCATCGCGCTTAAAGCAGAACCCTTTTCATCATCTACTTTCAAATTTTCTTTATCTTTAGGATAGATATTCTTATTGATTAAGTTTTCAATCTCTTCTCCTGATAAAGTTTCATAGGTTAATAGGGCTTTTGCTAATTTATGTAAATCATCTATTTTTTCAGTAAGAACTTTTCTCGCTCGTTCGTATCCTTTATCAACAATCTTTCTAATTTCTGAATCAACTTTTTTAGCAGTCTCCTCTGACATATTTTGTTGCCTAGCAACAGATCGTCCTAAAAAAACTTCTTCCTCATTTTCTCCGTAAGCAACTGGACCCAGTTCTTTACTTAATCCAGCTCTCATAACCATTGCTCTAGCACGTTTAGTTACTTGCTCAATATCACTTGCTGCTCCAGTTGTTACTTTATCATGACCAAAAATAATTTCCTCTGCTACTCTACCTCCCATAGCAATGGCTATTTGAGCATGTAATTGTTCTCTCGTTTGAGATAGTTCATCTCTTTCTGGTAATTGCATCACCATTCCAAGTGCTCTTCCTCTTGGAACAATTGTGGCTTTGTGAATTGGATAAGCTGCGCTTTCATTTAAAGTGCATATTGCGTGACCTGCTTCATGATATGCTGTTAAAGTTTTTTCTTCTTCTGTCATCACCATTGATCTTCGTTCAGATCCCATCATTACTTTATCCTTAGCCTCCTCAAACTCATTTAGTGTGACTATTCTTTTATTTTTTCTCGCTGCCAATAAAGCTGCTTCATTGACTAAATTTGCTAAATCAGCGCCAGAGAAACCTGGTGTACCTCTAGCTATTATTCTTAAGTTTACGTCAGGCGCCATCTTAATTTTTTTAACATGGACTTTTAAAATTTTTTCTCTTCCTATAATATCAGGATTAGATACTACTACTTGTCTATCAAACCTCCCTGGTCTTAATAAAGCGGGATCCAATACATCAGGTCTATTAGTTGCAGCGATTATTATCACTCCCTCGTTAGTGTCAAAACCATCCATCTCAACAAGTAATTGATTTAAAGTTTGCTCTCGCTCGTCATTTCCTCCTCCCAGACCAGCGCCTCTACTTCTACCAACTGCATCAATCTCATCTATAAAAATTATACAAGGTGAATTTTTTTTTCCCTGCTCAAACATATCTCTTACTCTTGAAGCTCCAACTCCTACAAACATCTCAACAAAATCTGATCCTGAAATTGTAAAAAAGGGAACTCCAGCTTCTCCAGCTATCGCTCTTGCAAGCAAAGTTTTACCAGTACCAGGAGGCCCAACCAATAGTGCGCCCCTTGGTATCTTTCCTCCCAGTCTACTAAATTTTCTTGGGTCTTTTAAAAATTCTACAATCTCCTCAACTTCTTCTTTAGCTTCTTCAACACCTGCAACATCATTAAAAGTAACTTTGCCTTTAAGTTCATTCATCATTTTCGCTTTTGATCTACCAAATCCCATAGCTCCACCTTTGCCGCCTTGCATTTGTCTCATAAAGAAAATCCACACAGCTATTAATAAGAGCATTGGAAACCAAGAAAGTAAAACTCCAAAGAGTGATGGCATTTTTTCTTCAGTAGGAGCAGCAGATATGCTTACACCTTTGTCTGATAATTTCTCGATTAAGTTTGGATCGTTAGGAGAATATGTTTTAAAACGGTTTCCATTAGAATAAACGCCATTTATATTGTTTCCTTGGATCTCAACTTTTAAAACTTCACCATTATCTACTGATGTTAAAAATTCTGAAAATATAACTTGGTTTCCTCCTCTTACATTTGCTTGGGGGTTCTTAAACATATTATAAAGTCCAATTGTCAAGAAGACGATAACTGCCCACATGGCTATATTTTTTATATTCATGAGTCTAAAATAAGAATTATTACAAATTTAACAAGTGACAAAATAGTATTAATCAAGATATTTCTAATTTTCTTTGGAAATTACAACAGTTTGATTAATTTTTTTTATTATACACCCCCCTAAAGTAGCTTTTGATAACTGATTTTTTTCATAATCTTTGATAATTTTATCCAATTTTCTTCCTCTAGCAGAATAATATTTTCCACCTATGAGTTTTATTGACTCTGAAAAAGCTCTAAAAATTATCTCATAAGGTTGTTGGAAGAATTTTTCATTTAAAAGCAATCTGTTATCTTTTTTTGAAAAAGATGTATTTTTATATAAATTTTGGTTTACATAAAAATTAGATACTTCATTTGAATATTTTAAATTTTTGATCGTCATTAAAATCTTATCTTTATTTAATCCATTTTTTTCTAATTCTTTTATTAGTTTTCTTACCCTGATTCTTAGATATTTATCGTCATTATTTGATGGATCATTTACATAAAAATTAAATACTTTTTTTGAAATAAATTCTAAATCTAATTTTTCTTGATATAATAAAGGTCTTAATAAATTTTTATTATTTTTACTCGTTTTTATATCCAAAGAAACTAAACCTTTTAATCCACTGCCCCTCAGCATTCTAATAAAGAAATTTTCAATTAGATCATTTTTATGATGTCCTACCATAATGTTTCTAATTCTTAATTTGTTGCATTTTTTAAATAATAATTCATATCTATTTGCTCTAGCCTTAGATTGTACATTAGATGTTGGTTTTTTTCCTTTCCAAGTTAATATTTCAGAAAATATTAAGTTTTTTTTTAGGAGATTTTTAATAATTTTTGCCTCACTAGTAGAATTTACTCTTAATTTATGGTCAACAATAAAAAATTTTGCTGAAATTTTTTTTTTTAGAGAGTAAATTTTTGCTAAAAAAGCCAATGCAAGGCTATCTGGACCACCAGAAACAGCAACCGCAAAGCTTTCCTTGAGGGAAAGGGATTTTTCAAATTTATTATAAATATTTTTAATTCTCTTATTTTTTAATTTGTTTGTTAAGAGCTTAGGAATTTTGATTTTTACACTCAAATTTTTGAGACTCATATTTAGCTTTTTGGATCACAGATTGATTTGCCTTTGGATACTGCTTTTCAACACCATTAATCATTTTACAACCTTGATCTTTTTCTCCAATTTGAACCATGGATACACCTAGCTTTAGTAAATTTATAGGAGCTTTTTCACCCTTAGGGTATTTTTGATAACCCTCTAAATATGCCGAAGCTGCATCAGTATAAAGTTGTCTTATTCTAAATGTTTCTGCATACCAATATTGAGCGTTTCCAGCTAAATCATGTTCTGGATTGGTATTAACAAATTCTCTAAATGCTCTTTCAGCTGTTGAATAATCTCCAACTTTCAAAAAACTTGTTGCAAATTCATATTGCTTTTCAGGTGACTCTTTTGGAAGTATAGATTCTTCAGCTTGAAATGTTTCTGTAATAATTGTTGCAGTTGTATCTATTGACTGTGTTTGTTGTGTTGTTTCACTCGTAATTGAATCTTTGTAAGAGATTGATCCTAAATCTTGAGGCTCAGAACTTCCTGGTAAAGTTTCATCCACATTATTATTTTGAACCTTTTTACTTATCTTTTTATTTTCTCCATCAAGAGAGAACGAAGTTTCTAGGTCTTGAAATCTTATTTGATTATCTGCTTGAACTTTTGATAATCTATTTGATAATTTATCCAATTTAAAATTTATTTCTTCAAACTTATTGGTAAGTTGTTGAAATTGATTTTCAATTTCAGATAGTTTTAATAAATGTCTCGTTAAAACATCCTCAGAATTATTATTAGAATTAAAATTTACTCCATCAGTATTATTATTTGTCATTGAGCTTGAGTAGACTGCCTTCTCTAAAGTTTTGATATCTTTTTGAAGCTGTTCCATAACTTCATAAATATTATGATTATCTGCTGATAAAAAATTAAATGAAAAAATATTTAAAAATAAAACTAATTTTGTAATAAATATCTTTGTTGAAAGCCTCATACTTAAACTTATGATTAAAATAATGGCAAAAAAAAGACCCTTAATCAAAATTGAATAAGGGTCTTTAAATCTTTTTTAAATTAGTTTGCTTTTACAGAAACTGATCTTCTATTTTTTGACCAAGCTAACGGATTAGACCCTGAATCAACTGGTCTTTCTTTTCCGTAACTTAAAACTGAAATTCTATCTGATGAGATTCCATAAGTCATAAGGTAATCTTTAGCAGCATTAGCTCTTCTTTCACCAAGCGCTAAGTTATATTCTCTCGTACCTCTTTCATCAGCGTGACCTTCTAAAACAATTGTTATTTTAGAATTTTTCCTCAACCACGCAGCTTGTTTTCTTAGTGTTTCTCTAGCAGCAGTTGTTAAAACTGACTCATTTGTTGCAAAGAACACTCTGTCTTTTACGCCTGAAGCTAAATATTCAACTGTATCTGTTCCAGTGTAAACATCGCCTTGCATTTGTCCTGTACTTTTTTTTGATACAGCACAAGCAGATAATGCTACACTTGCTATAATCACTAAAAAAGCGTTTTTTAGAATTTTGTTTAATTTCATTATTGCTCCTTGATCAATATTTCTATTTCCTAACATTTTCACAACTAATTAAAAGTTTCAAGTTAAAAAATCAAGATAATATTGATTAATTACTTAATAAAGATGACCATGATGGGTCTGAAGCATCTGTAGGAGTGTTAATCTTACGCTCATTATAGCCTGTTAAATCAATTGACCATAATTTAGCTGAAAAACCCTCTCCTTTATCATTTGTTTCAGTTTCTCTGTAGAAAATTAATACTCTTCCATTTGGAGACCATGATGGTGCTTCTTGATAAAAATTTTCAGTCAGTAATCTTTCACCACTCCCATCAGTTCTCATTACTCCAATATAAAATTTTCCCTTATGAAGTTTTGTAAACGCAATCAAGTCTCCTCTTGGTGACCATACAGGAGTACCATAAAGACCTTTGCCAAATGAAATTCTTTTTACATTGCTTCCGTCACTTTTCATTATGTAAATTTGTTGGTAACCACTTCTATCAGAGTTAAAACAAATAAATTTTCCATCAGGCGAATATGATGGTGAAGTATCAATTGATGGATGATTAGTGATTTTCTCAACTATTCTATTTTCCAAATCCATCGTGAAAATATCTGAATTACCATCTTTTGCAAAACTCATTATTATTTTTTTCCCATCAGGAGAAAACCTTGGTGCAAACGTCATACCGGGAAAGTCACCTACAACCTCTTGCATTCCCGTCTCAATATCTAAAAGATAAACTCTTGGTAAATTTCTAAAATATGACAAGTAAGTAATCATCTGACTCGTTGGATTAAATCTTGGAGTTAAAACAAGCTCGTTACCTAAAGTGAGAAATTTGTTATTCGCACCATCTTGATCCATTATTGCTAATTTTTTTATTCTTCTTGTTTTAGGACCTTCCTCTGCAACATAAATTATTCTTGTGTCGAAATAACCCTTTTCACCTGTGAGTCTTTGATAAACTTTATCTGTAATAATATGACCGACTCTTCTCCAGTTATTAGGAACAGTCGTAAAAGCTAAAGCCATCATTTCTTTTCCAGCCAAAACATCCCATAATCTAAACTCTACCCTTAACTTATCATTTACAAAATTTACTTTCCCAGTGATAAGAGCTTGTGCTTTGATTAAATTCCAGTCTTCAAATCTTGGTTTAAGGTTAGCAATATCAGGTGCTTGTAAAAAGGCATCTTTATTTAGTGGATTAAATAATCCTGAAGCTTTCAAATTATTTTCCACTACTGCTGAAATTTCTAAACCAATATTTTTTTTTTTTAAAATTTTTTCAAAGTTTAGTCTTGAATTTTCATCTATTGACAATGGCGAAACAGCTATTGGTAAAGGATTTAAATTACCCCTTGTTATATCTACTTCAATTAATGCAATGGCATTAACTGGGAAAAGAACAATCAAAAATGTAAATATAATTCTTATCATAAACTCACATTACCCTTCTAACATCTCTCTTGCATCAAAATTTAATTGTAATTCTTTCCACCTTTCATAACCTGTAGTGGGCACTCTGAGCGGTTGACACAATTTAACAGCTCTTAATGCGCTTTCCGCTAAAACTTTATAAAATCCTTGACCAGGTCTGTTCATTCTTGCGTGATCTAATATTTCTGATTGCAATACAGTTCCATCTGGATTTAATTGTAATTTTATTCTTACAAGTAAATTTTCATTGTATGGTAATCCCAAAGGAATACTCCAACAACCAAATATTTGAGCTTTTAAAGCATCTTCCTCACTCAGAGATAAACCAACATTT
>MDTD01085772.1_pt1 | contig 12770 bp, 12 predicted proteins | sample 811221 | NCBI WGS metagenome assembly MDTD01 (sample SAMN05326646, study PRJNA326480) | marine metagenome | isolation source: seawater | place: Pacific Ocean: South West | collected 2011 | reverse complement strand
TGATGGGAGAAAGCCAAAAACTTACAAATTTAAGGCAAAGTGGTTTATTAATTGCGCTGGTCTATGGTCGCAGCAACTTGCAGAGACGATTGAGAACTTACCTGCTTCATGTATTCCCAGGAGATTCCTCTGCAAAGGAGATTATTTTGATTATCAGGGCACTAACCCCTTCACGCATCTGATTTATCCGCTGCCTGATCCTAAGCTGGCTGGCTTGGGTATTCACAGCACTCAGGATCTTAGCGGCCGACTAAGATTTGGACCTGATGCAGAATACATTGACGCAGTTGACTATCGTATTACGAGCAATAAGCGCAATGCGTTTGCGCAGGCAATCAGGCGCTACTTCCCCGCGCTTGAGGCTGATAAGCTCACGCCCGCGTATGCTGGCGTCCGTCCTAAAATCAGCGGGCCCGGCGATCAACCTGGCGATTTTGTCATTGCTGGGCCGAAAGAGTCAGGGGTTCCGGGGCTAGTTCAGTTGTTTGGCATCGAGTCACCCGGGCTCACAGCTAGCCTGAGCATTGGTAGTAGCATCACACAGTTAATCAAGCAGATCTCTCTCTAACTTTGAGGAGGTTTTTTCATAATTTTACGGCAGCAATCGTCCTATAATCGAAGCGCATTCACAATCTAATCGAAAACTCACTGCCGCCTGATTCACGTACACGCGACTTCGTCGGGTGGACACCTTTGGCTGCCCATGTTAACCCTGTGAGAACAGAGAGCCGTGAACTTGGAACACTCCTGTATGCAACTTTCCGCGGACTAAAAATTAACGCGGTGAAGTGCATTTGCTCAGAATGCAGTGGTAAGTGACCAGAGTTTTGCAGCGGACGCGTTCTAGCCGACTATCGTTCAAACGATGCGCGTATTTCAAAGAAAAGCTTGGCCTGATCGTCTTTCGCTCCAGATTAGGAAGGCAGAGTCAAGTCGTTAGCCCTAATGGCATTTGAGCCCACTGCTGCAGCAGCGACTCCATGATTAGTTGGGGATTAGGGTTCGAACTACTTGCCAGCTGTTTACGTCCTTCTAACGCGGATTGATAGAAATTGAGGAGCCCTTCAACCTGAACTTTGCGATTGCGCTCAGTTCGGCGCAGTGCATGAACCAAATGAGTAATAGGCGGCGGGCATTCCATACTTGTTTCTGTTGAGCCCTTAACTGCAGATTTAACCGCCTGTATCGTGACATGCAACATATAGCCTATCGCAACTTGCTCACCCAACTTCGCAGCCTTCAAAACGCAGTGCCGAATTGATTTTTGGCCAACGAGCAAGTCACAAACATCAGCGATAAAACTTTGTTGCACCTCATAGGCGTCACTTTTAGCAAGCTCAAGCGCTCTTAGAGGCAGATTGTCCCCCGCGACTAGCAATTTAACTTCGTCCTCGTTGTCTAGCAATTGGTTTCTAAGCCACTCCAAAGAGTCCTCAAACCTCGGGACATCGAACTGAAGACGTTGGCAACGAGACCTAACTGTCGCCATCATGGCAGAGGAAGATTCCGTGACCAGAAACAGATAGCTTTCCGGATTCGGCTCCTCAAGGGTTTTCAGCATAGCGTTTGCAGCATTCAGGTTCATCTGATGGGATTGCTCAATGATGACAATCTTCGGACCACCAGAATGACTAGTCATAGCAAGAAATTCTGATGCTTTGCGAATTTGCTCGACTTTCACGACACGAGAAGCTGCTTGGGGCCGAACTCGATACAGGTCTGGATGCGAGGCTTTTTCGATCAAAACACATTCTTTGCATTCGCCACATGCACGGCCTTCCGTGGATTTTGCACAGAGCAGAAGTTGGGCGAACTTCTCAACGAAAAATAGCAAGCCCAAACCTGCTGAGCCTGAAATCAAATAGGCATGAGCAAGCTGATTATTTAAACGAAGCCTGTCAAGTCTTCGCCAGTGTGCTGACTGCCAAGGGAACGGGACTCGTGATGCGAGGTGTTTATTATTGCTCATTTAGGTATTCTTTTATCTTGTCCTGTAGTGCATCTCGTAGGATAACGCTCACATTTTCCCGAGTTTTGCTCGAGTCGATGACACAGAATCGGGCACTCTCCCGGGAAGCAATGTTCTGATAAGCTTGTCGCACGCGTTGAAAAAACTCCAAATTCTGGCTCTCAATTCTGTCTAATTGTCCTCGCTGACTTGCGCGCGCCAGACCAATGCGCGGATCAAGGTCGAAAACCACTGTTAAATCGGGTCTCAAACTCCCTTGCACAAGACTCTCTAGCTGACCGATTAGCTGTGAATCGCAGCCTCTTCCCGCCCCCTGATAAGCATAAGTCGCGTCCGTAAAGCGATCACACAAAACCCACTTCCCCTCAGCGAGCTTTGGCTTAATAGTGGTGTTCAGATGCTGCGCCCTCGCAGCAAAGATAAGAAGCAGCTCAGTAGTCACTTCCATTTCCTCTTCATGATGACTTAAAAGAAGATCTCTAATTTTTTCTGCCAATAATGTTCCACCTGGCTCTCTCGTTACCACATAGTCTATATTTTTCTCAGACAAGAATTCCTCAATCACCTTAATATTGGTGCTCTTACCAGCGCCTTCCACTCCTTCGACAGTAATAAAAAACCCTTCTTGTTGCATTATTATCTCCCGCTTTTGGGCGCTTTCTGAAATCGTTCAACGGCAGCGTTATGCTCTTCAAGCGACATCGAGAAATAATGGGTCCCATCTCCACGAGAAACAAAATAAAGTGAGTCTCCAGGATCTGGATTGAGACTAGCGATTATTGATGCCTCGCTCGCTAATGAGATCGGTGTAGGTGGCAAGCCATTCATTCGATACGTGTTGTAGGCTGTCGGTGTCTGTAAGTGTAAACGAGTTAAGTTACCGTCAAACTCCTGGCCCAGACCATAAATAACAGTAGGGTCGGATTGAAGTCGCATCCCCAGTTCTAGGCGCCTGACGAATACCCCCGAGATTCTCCCGCGCTCGCTTTGTGCGTTTGACTCTTTTTCGATAATCGATGCAAGCGTCAACGCTTCGTAGGAGCTCGCAAATGGCAGAGCTCCCAGCCGTTCATTCCAGTGGGACATCAGTATAAGTTCCTGGCGCTCTCTTGCTCGCTTCAACAATTCGAGATCGGTTGTGCCCCGTACATAATAATAGGTGTCAGGATGCAGCATTCCTTCAGGAATGTTGACTTCTAGACCAATAGCAGAAGCCAACTCTTCAGCGGTGTATTCAGTCAGTGTATTGACCAAACCATCTGCCGAAGACAATGCATCCATGACATCCGAAAACCTCCAGCCCTCAATAAAAGTGACGCGATATTGGCGCACCTCTCCATCAATCAACTTTTGAAGAACATCCGCCTGGCTTTCTCCCGGTTCGAATTGATATTCTCCAGCCTGCAAATGCGCTTCAACCCCACGCCATAAAGCCATAAATCGAAACAAGCTCGAAGAGACCAGAATCTGATCACTTACCAAATTGCGCGATATAGAAGCAAGCGAATCCCCGGGTTCAACCTCGAAGGCTTTACCAGAGCCTAGAGATGCTATCGGTGCGTAGAACTTATTGAGCACAGAAGCAGAAATCAAAAACGGAAAAAGAACCGCAATAAAAATCACTACTAATATTTTATTGGCCGGCTTCTGCATAAGGTGTTTAGGAAAAACGTAAGATGGTTTGGCTGGACCGTAAAGAACAAAGAGTCTACATGAGCGGGTAGAAATTTTCAGAGAAAGCTGCACGTTGGCGCAACGATATGATCGCCTTCGTGATAGCTTGTTAGATCCGCTTGAATATCAGACTGGCGTTAGTGCCGCCAAATCCAAAAGAATTCGTCAGGACCGCATTCACGGTTTGCTCTCTCGCCACATGCGGCACATAATCTAGATCGCAGCCTTCTTCAGGCTCATCTAAATTGATTGTTGGTGTAATGATCTGATCACGCAGAGTAAGAACCGAAACTATGGCCTCCGCGGCACCAGACGCTCCAAGTAAGTGACCGATCATAGATTTGGTCGAGCTCACGCAAAGATTATATGCATGCAAGCCAAACACTCGTTTGATGGCTTCACTCTCCGCAATGTCCCCAGCGATGGTCGATGTGCCATGGGCGTTGATGTAGTCAATATCGCTTTTGCTCATATCTGCGCTTCGCAAGGCATTTTGCATACAACGGGCCGCTCCTTCCCCGCCCTCGGAAGGGGCCGTCATATGATATGCATCACCACTCATTCCAAATCCAACCAACTCAGCATAAATTTTTGCACTTCGGGCTTTTGCGTGATCCATCTCCTCAATAACCATAACTCCGGCACCATCACTTAGCGCGAAGCCATCTCGATCCTTATCCCAAGGGCGACTCGCTCGCTCAGGTTCGTCGTTTCTGATGGATAGCGCCCTCGCAGCGCAGAACCCACCCAAACCCACGGGAGACGTTGCCATCTCGGCGCCGCCAACAAGCATAATATCTGCCTGATCGTTGTTGATCATGTTGGCCGCGATTCCGATATTATGAGTGCCGGTAGTGCAAGCTGTCACCACCGCAATATTGGGGCCTTTTAGGCCGAATCTAATAGATAACGTGCCTGAGATCATATTAATGATCGATCCTGGCACGAAAAACGGAGTCACCTTACGAGGACCAGATGCCTTAATCTGCATGGCGGTTTCTTCGATGGTTGAAATACCACCAATTCCGGATCCAATAGCCACACCAAACCGCTCAGCCTCAAAATCTCCCTCTCGTAAGCCAGAGTCCTCCAAAGCCTGAATACCAGCCGCAATTCCGTAGTGCATGAATTCATCCATGCGTCGCGCTTCTTTTGCTGGGATGTATTTGTCGCGATTAAACTCTTGAAGGGCGCCGCCGAAGCGGGTTGAAAACTCTGAAACATCAAACCGGTCAATGGGCCTGATTCCGCTCTCACCAGAGCGAATAGCTGCCCATGAAGATTCAGCATCGTTGCCAACTGGGGTCAAGAGACCTATACCAGTAACTGCTACACGCTTGCCGTTCACTGAAAATGCTCCGAATATTTATCTGTCGCCAAATAAAGAAAAGCTACCCTAGAAAACTCCAGAGTAGCTTTGCACTATAAGTCAGGTGTCTGCTTAAAGGTGCTCGTTGATGTAGTCAATTGCAAGCTGTACAGTCGTAATCTTCTCGGCCTCCTCGTCTGGAATTTCTGTCTCAAATTCCTCTTCTAGGGCCATAACAAGCTCAACGGTATCGAGTGAATCAGCGCCTAGGTCTTCTACAAAGGATGCAGTAGGTTTTACTTCATCCTCTTTAACGCCCAGCTGTTCGCAGACGATTTTCTTAACGCGCTCTTCGATGCTGCTCATAAGTGATAAAACTCCTAACTCTTTGTTTCTAATAGCGTTATTATTTCATTCAATTAGGGTTGTCTCAAGATATACCCCATCGCTATCTATTCGAGGGCGCAATTCTACCGCGAAATGCCGGTAATGTAATGCCTATCTCTGAAAATTTCACTCACCGCTATTTCTCTAATAAATACAATAGACTAAAATCTTGCGCCACTCTAATCAGGCCATAAACATTCCACCATTCACGTGCAAAGTTTCGCCGGTTATATAACTTCCTTCCTCAGAGACAAGAAACGCGACAACAGCGGCGATCTCCTCTGGTCGACCTAGTCTCCCAAGAGGAACTTGTGCTAGAAGTGCGAGTTTTTGCTCTTCCGGTAAGTCATGGGTCATGTCTGTCTCAATGAACCCCGGTGCAACGGCGTTCACAGTGATTCCACGCGAGCCAACCTCCTTTGCTAGAGATCTCGTAAAGCCTTCTATACCCGCTTTCGTTGCCGCATAGTTGGTTTGGCCGGCATTACCACTTGATCCCACAACGGAGGAAATATTGATAATGCGGCCAAAGCGAGCTTTTGTCATACCTTTTAAACAGGCCTTACAAACTCTGTACATCGAACTCAGATTGGTGTTGATGACCGTCTCCCATTCTTCCACCTTCATTCGCAAGAGTAGATTGTCTCGAGTCACCCCAGCATTATTGACGACCACGATCGGTGGACCGGTGAGAGCCACAGTCTTCTCGAATAGCGCTGCAACCGAATGAGCGTCACTGACATCTGCAACCATTCCTTGCCCACTTAAGGCAGATTCCCGCAGAAAGCCTGTAATAGCCGCAGCACCCGCTTCGGTCGTAGCTGTGCCCAAAACGAAAAATCCCATGCGTCCCAGAGCTAAGGCGGTAGCCTTACCAATGCCGCGGCTTGCGCCAGTAACTAGAGCAGTTTTTTTACCGTCAGTCATAGTGCCTCCAATCTATCTTAAGTCCTCTGGAGCTGTGGCCGAGCTCAATACCTCAGTCAAAACGCTGTTAAAGATCAGCGGATCCTCAGTGTTCACGCACCGAAGCTCAGGCGCAATTCTTTTAACTAGACCGCATAACACCTTACCTGGACCAACTTCCACCACGGTTTGCATCCCAGTCGCGTGCATAGTCCTAACACAATCTATCCATAAAACAGGCCTGTAAAGCTGCTTGACTAGATTTTCTTTGATTAAGTTCGGCTCATTCTGAATCGCACCATTCACATTTTGAACTACTGGAATGTCAGGTTTTTTGAATTTTATTCTTGCAAGGGCTTCTTTAAGCGCATCAGCTGCCGGCCTCATCAGCGGGCAATGTGAGGGAACGCTTATATTCAAGGGAATCGCGCGCTTCGCACCGGCCTCTCTAGCCAATTCCACCACACGATCAACCGCGAGGGCCTCACCCGCAATTACGGTCTGACCTGGAGAATTAAAGTTTGCTTCGGAAACAGCCCCGATCAATTCCGCATGAGCACACATTTCGGCTAGCTTGCTATTATCAAGGCCAACTATCGCGGCCATCTTTCCTTGGCCCTGTCCGACCGCAGACTGCATGAGCGACCCTCTTTTATGGACAACTAAAACCGCATCCTCAAAAGAGAGCACACCCGCCAGCACCAACGCCGAATACTCTCCTAATGAATGACCCGCCATTACCGTCGGCTGAGGGCCTCCGCGCTGGCGCCAGAGTTTGCCAATTGCCACTGAGGAAGCAAGCAAAGCTGGCTGCGTTATTTCCGTTCGGTTCAGGGAGCCATCGGGATCTAATTGGCATATTCTCCACAGATCCTTCCCTAAGATCTCCGAGGCTTGAGTGAAAGTATCCAGCATGATCGGATTTTCCGATGCAATTTCTGACAGCATGCCTTTTTTTTGAGATCCCTGGCCAGGGAATACAAATCCGATTTTTTTCATTTTCTCTCCAATGAAACTAGCTTCGGGCACCTGTCAGTAGACCTTGATTTGACAACATAATGCGGGCCACACGCTTGCCGATGAGCTTCGGGATTGCATGATCAATCTCACGAATAGCTTGTTCGATAGCGTAGTAAAAACCTTCGGCTGTTGCATTGCCGTGGCTCTTCACGACGCTCCCCTGCAAACCCAATAAACTGGCCCCATTGAATCGCTGTGGGTTCAGTTGAGCCGAAAGCGAAGTGCTGAGCGGGTGATGCTCAGAAGCTGCGGTGGCTGCTTCAAGCAGGTTACTAATTATATTCGCGACGCCCGCACTCGATTTGATTGTTACGTTACCAACAAATCCATCGCATACCACTACCTCTGCAGCACCATCAAACAGCTCGTTAGCCTCAACAAATCCAATATAGTTCAGGTCAGTGCATTGCTCGAGCGCTCGTGCAGCCAGAAGGACAGCAGAGCTACCTTTATATTGCTCGGAACCAATATTTAGTAACCCTACTCGGGGGTCCTTGCGGCCTAACGATTCAGCTAGCACAGTCCCCATTACGGAAAATTCAAAGAGCTGCTCGCTGTCACATTCGGGATTAGCACCAACATCGAGCAAATAGCAGGGCTCCGTTGAACTGGGAATGGTTGCCAGAATCGCCGGCTTTTTGATGCCTTCAAGTGTTTTAAGCAGGTGCCTGCCGATCATCAACATTGCCCCAGTATCGCCAGCGCTGACCATCGCACCGACTTCGCGCTGTTTGACTAGATCGACAGCGAGGTACAAGGATGAGCGTCGAGAAGCACGGAGCACGCTTTGGGGACGCTTGCCTTCAGGTATTCGCTGATCGCTGTGGATCACCCTGATTCGACTGGAGAGCCGGCCCGGCAGATCACTTGTATAAAAAGTTATAAGGTCTTGATCACCAACAAGATCTAGTTGTAAATCACTGTGTTTATGCAACGCTTGAATCGACGCAGGTACAGTGACCTCGACGCCACCGTCGCCCCCCATTGCATCAATCGCGATGCGTCTTAGGTAGGACAATCTCAGGTGTCGCCAAGGTCGATGACTTTCTTACCTTTATAGAAGCCGTCAGCCGTTATGTGATGACGCCGGTGTCTCTCACCAGATGTTGGATCTGTAGCGAGGGTAGGACTCGGAAGCGAATCATGCGTGCGCCGCTTATCACGCTTTGAACGGGTAACCTTGTTCTTTTGTACAGCCATGTTTATTCTCCAAATCCAAACCTTCTAAAAACTGCATCCAAATTAACGTGTTGTGTCATCTTTTTTGAGCGCTGAAAGAACTTCGAATGGGTTTCGGACTACTCCAGTTCTGCTCTCACCACTACGACGCTCCGTGACCTGCTTATATTCCAGAGATTCAATACAACGGTCATTTGGGTGATAACTCACAAGAGGCATACACAGGATCAGCTGTTCTTCAATCAATCCGGCAACAGTGATCTTTGGGCCATCAATCAGCCAGGGATCCCATCGCGCCTCAAGCGAATAAATTTGGCTCTCGCTTTCTACTAGCGCAAGCTGAATTTCATCCGAAAGCTCTAATTCGAGCGGTTCTAAACACCTCTGACAGACCACTTCAACGGACGCCGATACCGAACCTAAAATTACCCTGTTGCCGGTCTCGGTGACCAAGAACTGGAGCTTCCCACTCACTTCACCACTGCAATTGGCCAGACATTCTGAAAAGCGTGGCAGGCGGTCAAGAGAGATCCTTCCTTCAATTACCACCCCCAGATCGAAAACTTTTCGGATGTCAACATAAATCGGCAGCGAGCAGGTTAGCGCTTGCGCTGGTGAAGCTGAATTAACAAAATCTTCAGCGTCTGACATAGGCGCGCCATAATAGGGCGAGAAGCTGGGTCTGTCAAAGGCAATAATCGTATAAATTAGCCTATAGAAGAATGCTTTATGAATCTGAGATCGATGAATTTTTCCGTAAGTTAGATACCTGCGCCGCAAAACTTTTTCCCCACGGCGCGCTGACTTTTAAAGACTTGTCGGTATGTGGAAGCCTAAATCGAATCTCTGCCGCGTGCAGGCACAGGTATTTAGCAGAAACATCCGGCCCGTCTTTTACGCTTTCACCTTGAGTATTTGCACCGTATTTGGGGTCACCAAGAATCGGATAACCAGCATGCTGGCAGTGAACGCGTATTTGGTGTGTTCTTCCGGTAATAGGATAGGCCTCTAAGAGAGTCGTCGACTTAAACCTCTCAATTATTTTGAAGTGGGTAGATGATGGCTTCCCGTCTGGATCGACTCGGACAAGTCGCTCACCAGACCCAGCCAAAACTCTTTTTAAGGCAACCTTAACTTCAGTGACAGCATTCGGCCACTGCCCGTTAACAAGCAAGTGATAGCGTTTCTCAACACATTTCCCCTTAAATTGGCCCTGAATATATCGCTGGGATTGCGCATTCTTACACACGATCAGAACCCCCGAGGTGTCGCGGTCTAGCCTATGGGCCAGCTCTGCATCTCTCCAACGAGGCTTGATTTGTCTGACCGCCTCTATTAGCCCGAGGCTGATGCCAGTCCCGAGATGAACTGGGAGTCCAGCGGGCTTATTTAAGACCAGTATGTCATCATCTTCATGAAGAATTGACCGCTCAATTACCGTGATCAGTCCGGCTGAAGGTTGCGGCAATTTATGCGAGTCCAGCAAAAAAAGGGGGGGAACTCGCACCATATCACCACGCCCTAATCGTGTCTCCGGTTTCGCTCGCTTTTTATTCACACGAACTTCCCCGCGCCTGATGATGCGATAGATTCGAGTGCGCGGTATTCCTTTTAGTTCACGGATCAGAAAGTTATCCAGCCGTTGATCATAGGATTTTTCAGTAACCTGAACAATTTGGGCTTTACTTTTTTTCGTCAAGATCAGACTCCATTCAATATCCGCTGAGTATCTGATATTTTCTGATCTCACAGCAAACTCCGGATGCCCAGATGGTGTACAATAAGCGCGTCTTTAAAGGTCTTGGGTATCCCACGACATGCAATCTCTGAAACATTATCTAAGTACTTTAATCGGCGAAGCAATGGCCGAAGCAACTGAGTCTGAATCCTGCAACGCCAATGTCATTACAACCTCAAAATCGGATTTTGGAGACTACCAAGCTAACGGCATAATGAGCGAAGCCAAAAAGCGGAGAATGAACCCGCGCGACTTAGCAAACAAGGTAATCACATCACTCAACCGAAGCCTCCCCAGCCTGATTGACAGACTTGAAGTCGGAGGACCCGGTTTTATCAATATCTTTCTGTCTGACACTGAAATTAAGAACCGAGCCAACGAAGCATTGCAGAATCCCGCTCTCCTCATACCGGAATCGGATGACCCGATCAAAGTTGCTGTAGATTATTCCTCACCGAATCTCGCTAAAGAAATGCACGTCGGGCATTTACGCGGAACCATTATCGGAGATGCAATCGTTCGCGTCCTTGAACGTCGTGGTCATACTGTCGTGAGGCAGAACCATGTGGGCGACTGGGGTACCCAGTTTGGTATGCTAATCACTTATATGAGGGAATCAATAGGTACAGGCAATGATTTGCCGAATACTCTATCCGACCTAGAAGATTTTTATCGTAAGGCTAAAAATCGTTTTGATGACGACCCCGCCTTTGCCGAGAGCGCTAGACTTAGCGTCGTAAAATTACAGAGTGGTGATACTGATTGTTTGAACGCATGGAAATTATTCATTGAAGAATCCCTTAGGCATTGTGAAGCGGTTTATAGGAAACTGAATGTAACTCTTACTCGCGACGACCTAGACGCTGAAAGTCGATACAACGATGATCTCAGCCTCGTGGTCAAAGACCTCGAAAATTCCGGTTTGCTAGCCGAATCAGAAGGCGCCAAGTGTGTTTTTTTACCGAAATTTTCTGGAAAAAATGGCGAGCCTTTACCGTTAATCGTGCAGAAATCAGATGGTGGATATCTTTATTCAACAACGGATCTGGCCGCAATTAGATTGCGTCGCAAGCTCAACGTCCAGCGAGCGCTTTACGTAGTAGACGCTCGCCAAACCCTGCATTTTCAACAGGTTTTTGCTGTTGCTCGTGCTGCAGACTTCGCCGGGACGGACTTGGTACTCGAGCACATTTCTTATGGGACTATGATGGACAAAGACGGCCGTCCCTTCAAGACCCGCTCTGGCGACACGGTAAGGCTGACGGAGCTACTTGATGAAGCGAAACAGAGAGCTTACCAGCTTGTCACTGAGAAAAACCCGAAGCTTGATCATGTCCAGCGACAGAAAGTGGCCGAAAGGATTGGAATAGGCGCAGTCAAATACGCTGATCTGTCAAAAAACCGGACAAGCGATTACGTATTCGATTGGGGCGCAATGCTTTCGTTTGAAGGCAACACCGCGCCCTATCTCCTTTATGCCTATGCAAGAATCAAAAGCATTCTCAGGAAAGCCCCAGAGTACAAAAACGATGAGATCCAAAGCCTCACCGAACCTGAAGAGCGCGGGCTTTGTCTTAAAATTCTGCAGTTAGCCGAAGTCATAGAAGCCGTTGATAGGGACTGCATGCCCAACCAGCTGTGTAACTACCTGTTTGAGCTCTCTGGGATATTCATGAAGTTCTATGAGAACTGTCCCATTCTCAAAACCGAGAAATCGAAAATGAAGACCCGCCTCGCCCTTTGCATCATTACCGCTGAGACCCTAGAGCAAGGTTTAGAATTGCTTGGGATAACACCACTGGAGCAGATGTAAGTATCTGTTTAACTTGGCTATTAATTGGTATCAGAACAAACGCGACGGTTTGCGGATGTTTTCCAAAACCAAGCCACGCTCCTTAAAGCCAAGCCTAAAGATCAGTTGGTGTTTACCATCCTCTTGCTAGCGTTTAATGCGCACCCTTCACTCGATCTGCATGAGGACCTTGTTTAACCTTGCCGAGAAATTCCCTGGCTCCTTCAATTGACCACCTTCGGCAAGACAAGCCTGACCAAATACGATCTCAACGAAATCCTCGAAGCGATCTTCATCCTGTTCATTGTTGAGTTTCTCTATTAAGCCATGATTTGGGTTAATTTCAAAATTTGGTTTTGACTCAGGAACTGCCTGCCCAGAAGCTTCCATAATTTTTCGCATTTGCGCTCCCATATCTTCTTCGCCGATAGCGAGACAAGCCGCGGAGTCAATCAGGCGGTGAGTCACTCTAACTTCGTTCACCCGGTCGTCTAGTACTTTCTTTATCCTCTCGACTAAGCCTTCCATGGCTTTTTCTGATTCCTCTTGCAGTTTTTTCTCTTCAACGCCCTCGAGCTCCCCGAGATCTAACTCGCCCCTTGTAATATCCTGGAACTGCTTTCCACTGAATTCGCGAAGATGCCCCATTAGCCACTCATCAATACGGTCATACATTAGGATGACCTCGATTCCTTTCTTTTTAAAGATTTCTAGGTGAGGACTGGTTCTTGCGGAATTAAGCGAGTCTGAAACAAGATAGTAGATCTTATTCTGCCCATCACTCATCCGACTGATA
>MDTD01177944.1_pt1 | contig 12771 bp, 10 predicted proteins | sample 811221 | NCBI WGS metagenome assembly MDTD01 (sample SAMN05326646, study PRJNA326480) | marine metagenome | isolation source: seawater | place: Pacific Ocean: South West | collected 2011 | reverse complement strand
TTCCGCATTCGACCGCCAGGTGAACACCTCGGTGAAACTCGTCATGAAGGCGCTTCCCCCGATCCTGATCATCGTAATGGCCTGCGTGGCGGGATTCGTTCTCGCCGCCATCCTCCTGCCGCTGATGGAAATGCAGGCCTTCGCACAATGAACACCCAACCGAAACCGCTCGTAGTCACATAAAGGGAACAACAACCATGCGACGAACCAAATCCAGCCCCATGCGCCATGCACGACGAGGCTTCACCCTGGTCGAGGTCATCGTCATCGTGACCATCATGGCCCTCCTCGTGACGGTCGTCTCCACGACGCTGGTCCAAAAGCTGGGACAGGCCAAGTCGGAACTGGCCAAGACGGCCGCAGCACGCCTGAACCAGTCGCTCAACAACTACCTGCTGGATGTCGGCCTCTCCAGTCCCCCATCCGACTTCGACTTCGAAGTCCTGACGTTCCGGCCCGAAGACGGCGGCGGCCCCAACGGCCCCTACGTCAACAACGTGGACGACATCCTTGATCCGTGGGGCAACCAGTTCGTCCTGGTCAACCCCGGCAATGTCAACCTGACCTGGGACATCACGTCCTACGGCGAAGACGGGCAGCTCGGCGGCGAGGGTCCCAACGCCGACGTCACCAACTGAGCGGACATCCGACGTGCGCGACGACCGAAGGGCATCCAGACGCGGCTTCACGATGATCGAGATGATCCTCGTCTGCGTCATCATGGCTCTCCTGATGTCCACCCTCGTCTACCGAATGACCAGCCGACAGGGGCGAAGCTTCGACACCACCATCGATCAGGTCGGCGACCTGTTGATGATGTACGCCCTGCGCAGCGAGCACAGTCCCAACCCGGTCGGCTTGATGATCGACCCCGATCGCGAAGCACTGCTGCTCATGCGTCGCGACAGCGGCGAGAACGCCACCGGACTGCCCATGTGGGCCATGGACCCGATGACCCGCGGAGTCATGCTGCCCGACTTCATGGAACTCGACGACCTCGAGGTGCGGGTGGACGGCGACCGGGCGGATCTCGTCGAATGGCCGCTGTCGGCCATGCCGGGTGAGAACCGGCCCTTGATCGAAATCGAGCTCCAGCACGGCGATCGAACGGTCCTGCTGTCGCTGCCACCGCATTCGCTGGCCCCTCAGCGGATGGAGGATGGCATCGAATCCGCCCCGGCCCGCGAACCCGAGGACCTTGACACGACCGGACGCTGGCAGGAGGACTGGTGACATGCGGCCCTCTTCGAAGCCTGCGCGACACGGTGTCGTGCTCCTTGAGGTGATCGTGGCCGCGATCGTGCTTGCGCTGGGCATGACGGTGGTCATATCGCTCAGCACCCAGTCCATGGCCCGACAGATTCAGGGGGAGCGTCGCATGACCGCGGCGTGGCTGGCCGACGAAGTGCTGAGCATGGTGGTCGTGGAAGGGCCCCGGAACTTCGCCAACGCGGAACCCATGGGCTGGATCGGCGAAGATGCCCGGGACGGCTTCTTCCCGCCCCCTTTCGAGGACTTCTCGTACGAACTCGACCTCGAAGCCGTCGGCGACTACCAGCCATATCTGGTCACGGCGACCGTAAAATGGATGGATGGCGTTCGCCAGAAGTCACTGGCGGTCAACACCCGTATTGCTCCACGGCACGGCGAGGAGGAGGAGGAACTCCCCCGGGAGCCCATTGAGCCGCTGGACCGTGAAAGCAGGTACTACGACGAGGACAGCGAACCATGATGCGTCCGACCCGGCATCGATCGGGCTTCACGATCATCGAACTGCTCATCGCAGGGGTGATCGCCGCGATGGTCTTCAGTGTCCTGGCGGTCTCGATGACCCAGGTCGTGCAGGCGAAGAACATCTCGAAGGAACGACTCGACGCGTTCATGCGGGCCGACATCGCCCTGAAGAATCTACGACGGGATCTGATCTCCACGCTGCGACGCGACGATCTCTTCTTCACACGACTGGTCCTCGAGGACAGCGAGTTCGACACGCCCTACGGCGACATGGATCGCGACGGCATCCTGATCTTCAATCATCGACTGCGAGCATCCCGACAGATCGACTACAACGGCGAAGGCGTCGAATACGAGACCGCCTACCGGATCGATCAGGACGAATGGGGCCCGGTCCTCTGGCAGCGCCGAGATGCCATGCCCGATCCCTACCCCACGGCCGGCGGAGTTGCGACCCCCATTGCCGAAGGCGTGGTTGCCATGAGCATCGAAGCCTGGGACGGGGATCAGTGGGAGGAGAACTGGGACTCCGACTACGACGGTCTCCCCCACGCACTTCGCATCTCTCTGACCGCCAGTGGACACCTCCCCGGCGAACCGGTGTGGGATGCACCACTGGCCCACCTGCGGACCATCGTGCCCCTGGAGCGAGTCCCTCCTCCCGATGATGTGATGGAATTCCGTCTTCAGGAGGAGTTGGCGATTCTCAACGGCGAAGACCCGACCGCCGCCGGAGGCCCCGTAGGCACCGGCAACATCGCCCAACCGGGAGCACAGGGCGGCGGCGGCGGCGGTAGTGGTGGCGGCGGCGGCGGTGGTGGCACCGCTGCAGAGGCCCTGCGAGACCTTGGCATTACAAATCCGGAGCAGCAGTGAGCGTGAACCGAACCATCTCCGGATCTCGAAGCGGATCGGCCATCGTGGTCGTGGTCTGGGCCATCAGCATCTCCGCGCTGATCGTCGGTTCACTGCTGGTGTTCTCGGGAAGACAGAGCATGCTGGGCGTCGAAACCCTCGACGACATCCGGGCGAGATGGACCGCCCGAGCCGGGATGGAATCGACCATGGCAGTGATGGCCTATCACACCGTGGAACCGGAACCCCAGAATGCATTGGCGATGATCCTCGAGATGGAGGGGGTCGCCTCCGGACAGACGAAGCACGGATCCTGGTCCATCAGTCACAACGACCTTGACGGACAGTCCTGGGGCGGCCCGATGGACGAGCACTCCAAGCTGAACGTCAACGGCGACGGGCGAGGCTACCTTGCGGTCATCTTCTCCCCCTTGTCGTGGGGTGTCTCACCGGCCATCGAAGACTGGTTGGACGATGACGATGACCCACGGGACCTCGGAGTTGAAAAGGACTACTACCTCTCGCTGGATGCCCGTTACGAGCCGCGGAACGATGCGATCTGGCACGTCGCGGAGATGGAGCTCATCGCCGGGCTCGACCCCAGCGACATCCGTGGCGAGGACTGGAACCTCAACAACCGGCTCGATCCCAATGAGGACGACGGCGAAGGATCCATGCCGAACGACGAACCCGACGGCGTGCTCGACGCCGGCTGGTCGGGCTACCTCACCGCCTCGTCCGTCGACGGTGGCGCCACCGCCAGCGGTCTCCCCCGCATCTACTTTCCGCTGACTTCGATTGCAGAGCTGGTCGAACGCCTTCAGATCAACGAGACCCAGGCCGATTCTCTGCTTTCCATGGCGCAAGCGGACGGATTCATGCTCGAATCGCTGATCAGTACGCCCCTCGAGGGCAGCGAGAACGACGAGGGCGAAACAACCATCGAGCCGCTGCAGGATTGGCAGATCCAGGCCATCTTCGACGAGACCGCCACCTCTCCGGCCCACCAGCCGAACGTGGGCAAACTCAATATCAACACGGTCAGTCGGCGGCTGCTGATGGACATGTACGAGGGCCGGGAAGACATGGTCGAAGGCATCCTGAGCATGCGATTCAATCGCGCCGAAGGAATCACGGGCATCATGGACCTCAGAGAAATGCCTGAAATGACCGATGACCTGCTGGAGGAACTGGCGATGACCTTCACCACCCGCAGCAACATCTTCACGATCAGCTCTCGAGGCCAATCTGGCTCATCGGGCGCGGAATGTGAAATCATCACCACAGTCGATCGTTCCACCGTACCGGTCCGCATCCTGGAGTATCGGGAGGAATAGCCCCTCTCCGACCCTTCAGGGGGGCTCCCCCCCCCCTGCAAGGCCCTTCAGGACGGATCAGCACCCCTGAGAACCCCAAAAACGGGGATCTCGCTATTCTGACTGACTCCGAAGGGCATTGCAGGTACGAACTTGACCCAGATTGACACACACAATCAGACCGGCACCAACGTCGCCATCGTGAGTCAACGCGGCGACGGTTGGGGGTGTCTGCTGGCCAGGATCAATCCGATGAGCGGGGTGACCGTCGACCAGACGGCAACGTTTTCGGTCGATGAAGAATCCTCCATGGCGGATTGGATCGCCGAGGCGGGCGCCCAACTCGTGCGGGTACTCATTCCGGGCTCGTCCATCGTCTGTCGAACCTGCAGCCTGCCCGAGGCGGAGCCGGAGCAGCTTGAGGAAGCCCTCCAACTGCAGACCGAAACCAAGCTGCTCGGAACAGCGCCCATGCACCGTACGGCAGCCGCCATGCTGCCCGCACCGGCCCATGCCACGACCCGCACCGGGCTGATCCTCGCCTGGCCGGATGCATCCACCTTCACCGGACCCGACCTGGAACCGGCGCCGCTGTTCATTCCGGACATTGCAGCTCTTGCGTCGCTGGTCGGCGGCCTGCATCCGAAGGAGCCTGCGGTCTGGATCGACCGCGAGGACGGAACCGTCTCTCTGGTGATGGCCCAGCAAGAGCGGGTGCACGTTCGCACCACCAAGGAACATCTCCCCGACGTCGCCACCACCCGCGCCAAACTCCAGCATCTTCTCCTCGAGACCGCCATCAACTCCGGCAGTACGGTCGAATCGTCCCGCCGACTGGCGGAAGATACGATTTCGTCCATCACCGTCGAAACCCCCCCGCGGATGCTGCACCTTCCGGAAAGCGTCGTTGCCTCCATGGCGGAGCGTGTCCAGGGGTGCAGTCTCGATCCGGAATGGATCAACGAGTGGGGATTGTCGGTCGGTGCCGCCCTCGCGATGTCCGACGAACTGGTCCCGCTGACCATGTTCCAGGACCGGCTGCCCGAAGAGACGCCGACCATCGGTGAGTTCACAAGCCAGCGACTTTCCTCGCTGGATGTCGCCGCCAGCCTGGTCCTGCTGGCCGTCGTCGTGCTCGCGATCGGGCCGCTCGTATTCCACGGAAGCCGCGTCGCCCTGCTTTCGGTGATGCACCCCGGGCTGGATGAACAAGTACGCCTGTTCGAGGAGAATCGTGACCAGCAGGTCATGTACGGGGCGTTGATGAGTGAATCATGGCCGATGTCCAAACTTCTGGCGGACATCGCCTCCAACACTCCGGAGGGGATCGAGATCGATTCCATCCGACTCGGTCACGGCGAGCCCATACGAATCCAGGGAATGGCGATGCCCAGCAGCGGCGAAGCATCCGCCGCCCTTGCCACGCGCATGAAGGCCATGCTCGAGGACTCGGGGGTATTCACGGATGTCACCCTTCGCTGGGAGGACTCGGAAACCTTCGGCAATCGATCGTTCGACATCAGTGCCAGCGTGAAACGTCCGCAGTATCGCCCCGCCTACGACCTCGAGCAGGACTTCGGCACGTGGACGCTTTCCGAACGCAAGAGTGGTCAGGACGCGGACGGCAACTGGGCAGACGGCACCGAGGCCGTCGCCTCCACCTCGAGTCCCTCCTCACCTCCCCCCGCCACCGTACCGGCGCCGCGGCCCGTTGAAACGACCGACGCGGGAACACCCCGTCCGTCCGGCGGCAGTTCGGCCACCGCCTCCCGGCCCGGCAGTTCGGGTAGCGGCCGTACTCCCCGCCCCACCTCGTCGGGCAGCGGACTTGCATCACGGGGTGACGCGGACGACCGCGCCGGCGACCTTTCCTCGGTCCCCACGGGCACCGTGCCGGAACCGCTGACCACCGAGCAGATTCAGGCCATGAGCCTCGAAGAGGCCAGGATCAAACTCCAGGAAATTGCTGAAGCTCGCAAGCGAACCCGGGATCCCGAAGCGAAGACCCGCATGAAGGACGAGTTCCAGGCCCTCCTCAAGCACATGCGGGAACTGCAGAAGGATGGCGGCTCGTGAAGATCAGCACCACCGAACAGATCGATCGCTTTCGCGCAATGGAACCATTCTGGCAGTGGATCGTGGGCGCCACGATCTTCATGGTGGCATTCCTCGTCTGGGCCCAGTTCCTGGAACCCACCGGCACCGCCTGGGCGGAAACCGCCGACCGGATGGAGAGCGACCTCACCCGGACCAGCCAGTCGATTTCGCTGGACCCGAAGTCACGCAACGCAGCCATGACCTACGGCGCAATCGACCTGCCGAACGCCAAGTCCGATGGTTCACTGGCCCTGATCGAGATCGTGCAGGAGATCATGTCCCGCCAGGGCATCAAGAACGACACCTTCTTTCAGTCGCAGAGCAACACCATCAAGGCCAGTCTGCTGCCCGGAATCGCCCGAGCCGGAGAGAAGATCGAACGCATCAAGGGGGAACTGGACTTCACCACCACCCCCGCCAAGGCGATCCAGATCATCGCGGACCTTGAAGCCCATCCGGGAATCGAATCGGTGACCAGCATCAGAATCGACAAGGCGGGCAACAAGGATGTCCGCACCCGCCTGTCCCTGGAAGCGTGGGTGCGAACGCGATGAAGTCGAACCGATCCAATTCGCTCGTGAACCCCATGACCTTCAGCGTCGGGGCTCTCGGAGTGATCGTGCTGTTCCTGATCTTCATGACGCCGAACCTCTATCGATCCGGACAGACCATCTTCCTGGACGATCCGAAATCCGACGATTCGCTCGACAAACTGCTCGCTCGCCACGAACAGAACATGCAGACGGATGTGGATCGCTTCAATGGACGTTCCTTCTTCTACACACCACCGATCGTCCGGAAGCCCCCGCCACCGGCTCCTCCCCCGCCCCCGCGACCGGTCGTGGAGGAGAAGCCTCCCCCGCCTCCCCCGGAACCGTCCTTTCCCCCCAACTACACCGGCCCCAAACTGGTGGCCATCCTCGGAGCGGAAGCCTGGTTCAAGCAGCAGACCTCCGACGGCGACCCCCTGACCCGATTGAACATCGGCGACAGTCATGACGACATCGACGTGCTGGCCACCGATCCGCCCCGGGGGATCACCGTGAAGTACCGGGGTGGCGGACCCTACGATGTCGCCCTGATCAACATGGAGTTGACACCGTTCTCCGATGAAGCCGTCGAGCTGCGGATGCCCCGCGGCATTCTTGAGGATGTGCTCCCCGAGAACGAAGCCGTGGAAGAGGATCTGACTCTCGAACAACAGTGCGAACGGGCGTGGAGAACCTCCATCGCCCGGCTTGGATTCACCAATGAGTACGAACCCGCCATCGCCATCGGCAAGCGGATCGAGATCTACCGGGGCTGGATCAAATGGTGGGGGCGAACCCCCGACACCATGCGATCCCTTGGAGCCCCATCGGTGGATCTGCTGGAAGCGATGATCGATGAGCTTGAGGCCGAACTGATTCGACTGGGCGGCGACGGAAACCCCACTGAAGCTTCAAATGACGAACCCGCCTCCGCCCCCGTGACCGAGCCGGAATCGAATACGACCCCCGAACCCTCTGCCGAGCCGTCGAAGGCGGACCCGGAGGCGAAAAACGGCGATTCACCCCCTCAAGGCACCGATAAGGAAGATGGTTCCTGAGTCTCCTCTCACGAACCATGGAATAGAAGAAAGATCCATTCGTTCTCCATTCAACCGGATACCCACCAGGTAGCCGAGCCTCCTAACGAGAAGACAGACGTGGCACGCAACTCATCCGACATCTTCGCCCTGCCCGCCCTGCTCCTTGCGATCACCGCCTCCGGTGCCGCAGTGGCCCAGGAAGACGGACGCCCCGCCCCCGAAGCGCCTCCAAGCCCCCAGGCGGAGACGGAAGCCCCGGACGAACTCGGGACCGACGACACCAATCGAAACGCCGACGGCTACCGGCCTTCCGAGGTCCTTGAGCCGATCGAACAGGCCCATCTCAATCGACGTCCGATTCCGGAGGGCAAGATCAACTTCGCATTCGACGACGTGGAGATCAAGGACATCGTTCCGTGGCTTGCCAAGGTCACCGGCAAGATCGTGATGCCTCTCAAGCTCGACGGTGCCGGCATCGGGATCGGAGCATCCGGCGGCAAGATCACCGTCATCGTGGATGAGCCCATCGAGAAGCAGGCGGCACTCGACATGCTCTTCAGCGCGTTGCGAATGAACGGCATTGCGGTCATCGAACGCCCGCAGCTGATCATTCTCACGAAGCTCGACCTCGCCACCATCACCGACGAGATGAGCGACATTCCCGTACTCGATGCCGCGGTCGACATCCGCGACCGCGTGGACCGCGGCACCATCGTGATGAAGATCTTTCCCGTGACCGTCAGCGACGCCTCGGAGATCGCCGACAAGATCTCCGAGATGAAGCCCCAGTACGCCGAGGTCTGGGTCGACGAACTCTCGAACCAGATCATCGTGCTGGGCGACATCGGGCTGTGCCAGCAGTACGACAAGATCATCCGCGAACTGGATCAGAAGTGGCTCAATCGGAGGATGCACACCTTCCGACTCAAGTGGGCCGATGCCAACGAGATCGCGACCAACATCGATGAACTGTTCTCCGGCGGCACCTCGACCAGCTCCGCCCGTCGAAGCACCGGCAACTCCAACAGCCGGAACTCCCGAAATCAGGGCAACAACCGATCCTCCACCCCGAGCGACAGCGGGGTCGAACTCCGGCTCACCGTCAACGTGCAGCAGAACACGGTGACGGTGCAGACCGAGCCCGGAATCATGGAGGAGATCGCCACGCTCATCGGCACGGAATGGGATCTCCCCCGGTCCGAGGGCACGTCGCGTCTGTTCATCCTCAGATACACCGATCCGAAGAAGATCAAGGCCCTGCTCGAAGAGGTGCTCGGTGAGGGCACCACGACCAGCGGCGGTGGTGGTCGGGGTCAGAATGCCCAGCGTGCGAACGCGACCCAGGCGATCTCCGGAATCTATTCCATCGACGCCTATCCGGACAAGAATGCCCTCCTCGTGCTCGCCAAGACGGCCGAATCCTTCGACTTCATCTCCTCGATCATCGAGGAACTCGACCAGCCGAGCAATGTGGGCGTCCCCCAGATCATCCAGCTGAAGTACGCACGGGCCGTCGAGCTGTCCGAGGAACTGAATGTTCTTCTGTCCAAGCCCGGAACCAATGTCACCATTCCACGACCCGACACCGGGCTCAGCGGTGAGGGGTTCGAGTCGCCCAGCGGCACGAGCACGGGCGCCGGCGTCCAGAACACCACCACCACGGGGCAGGAACTCAGCTTTCCGTGGCAGCGAGGCAGCGAGGACGAAGAGCAGTCCCCCGAATCGTCGCTGATCGGCAAGGTACGAATCGTCCCCATCGTCCGGCAGAACGCCCTCGCCGTGCTGGCTCCGCCCGCATTCCTGGAACCGATGGTCGAAATGATCCAGAGTTTCGATCGTCCGCGTCGCCAGGTCATGCTGTCCGCCACGGTCGTCGAAGTCGACATCACCGACCAGCTGAATCTCGGCATGAAGTACGGGGCAGACGCCCAGGCGAGCCCCGACGTCAACGGCCAGTTCTTCGGTGGCGGCATCTTCGATGCCGCCGGCGCCGCCAGCGCCTTCAATGTGACGATCAACGACTTCCTCGACCAGTTGATCGGAAAGAGCGTCAGCGGATCCTCCCAGACCTCCGTTCTCAGCATCAACTCGTTCGACGTCAAGGTGATCATCGAGGCTCTCGCCCAGGTCACCAACACCCGGATCATCCAGGAACCGAGGGTCTTCACCGCCGACAACGAGGAAGCCGTCTTCTTCTCGGGCAAGGAAGTCCCCATCCCCGTCAGCAACACCACCGACCTCGCGGGGGGCAATTCGCTGAACACCCAGTTCGAATACCGGGATGTCGGCGTCTTCCTGAACGTACGCCCCCGCATCACGCAGGAGGGCACCGTCGACATGGAGATCAGCCTCCAGTTGTCGGACACCATCGGTACGACGACGGTCGGATCCATCTCCGGCGAGATCTTCTCCCGCAAGCAGGTCAACAGCCACGCCATCGTGCTCGACGGCCAGACGGTCGTGATCGGCGGCCTGCTTCGTGAAAATGAGCGGCAGTTCAAGTCCAAGATCCCCCTGCTGGGCGACATTCCGATCCTGGGCGAACTCTTCAAGTACACCGACGAGGCCCTGGAACGAAACGAGTTGATCGCCTTCATCACCCCCACCGTGGTGATGAATCCCAACGAGAACTACGACAACTTCAATCAACAGGACCTCATCCGTCTGGAAGCCGTCTCTCGGCCACTCGCCGAACAGCTTCAGGATGAGGAGAAGCTGAATCTCCGCATCAGCGAGCGGATCGCCGGCAAGAACCTCTCCTCCGCCACCAGGGAAGTCGAACGAGGCGATTCGCCCCTGCCCGACACCACCAAGGCCCAGGAGGAGATGGACGCCGCCCCGATCGATCTGATCGACGTGGACGCAGACTGACACCGAATGCGACTCCACCGCACCATCCTGCTCGTGATCAATGCATGCGTGATGACCGCCTGCACCCCCGTGCAGCAGGAACCCCCCAAGCAGGCGATGAGTCCGGAGGCGATCAAGCGACTCAACGAGATCGCTGAGTACGAAATGATGCGTGGGGACAACCCTTCGCTGCGTTTCAACGCCAATCTGCAGGATCTTTGCGAGATCCCCTACGACCGCTCCACGCTCCCCCTGCTGAGTCCGGGCGGACGATTCATCGCGACGGTGCTCGGCTCTGCTCCCAGCACCCCCACCCGCCTCGCCGAACCGGGAGCACCTCCCCCGTTGGACACCGGCGTGGAAGTCTGGCGGATCAACCAGAGCCCCACCACCTGTTCCGTCGCCTACCGGCTCGATCCGCCGCTGCTGCTGGGACGATCCGCCGACTCCACCGGCTTCCTGGTGGAATCGCCTCAGCCCGACGGCTCCCGTCGAATCGGAAAGGTCGCATGGGATACGGGCGACATCGATTGGATCATCGACGACGGCATGGTCAACGCCTTCGCCACCCTCGGCCGAAATGGTGAAGTGGCGTGGTGCACCCGGCAACGCGACGCCCGGGCATTCTCACTGGTCATTCGCGAAGAGGATGGACGAGAGATCGTGATCGATCCCCAGGGTGGCAACTGGCTGTTCCCGTCCTGGAGCACGCTCTCCGATCGGATCTACGTCTTCTGGCTCTCCCGCTCGGGCACGATGAAGCTCGCGACCATGAACACTCTGTCCTCGGACATCATGATGACGAGTCTCCAGGACGTGGACATCATGACCAACGGATCCATCGGACTCGTCGAGCAGGCCGCAGTGGCCCACCCCGTGGTTCAGGGAGTTCCCGCCGGGGACATCGAGGGCCACATCTTCTTCCACCCGGTCAAGAACCGCGTGGTGGTCTGGGTTCCCGACGACACCAGCGATGCACGTCCCTTCGTCCTGCTGAAGCGATCCGTCGCCGCCGCACCGGACGTGGAGGGCGGCGGACGCTACCTCGTGGCGACGCCCTACGAACTTCGGTACGTGAACCCCAGCCGAATGCACAGTTCGATTCGCATCCACGACGAACTCGCCATTCCCCGGGCCACCAGCAACGGGGCCTGGCAGTACATCCTGATGTCGCCGGATCAGGACACGATCATGCTTCGTGCCCTGAATCCGCGCATCAACGCTTCCGCTTCACCGGGCTTCTGATCCCTTTGGAATGATCGGCGTGCTCAGGAGGAGGCCTCGACCTCTTCCTCCATGTAGTAGGTGTGAGGCTTGTAGAGCCAGACCACCGGCACGAACACCACTGCGGTGCCGAGCATCAGCCAGGTGAAGAACCAGAAGAACGCCGCTCCCTGGAAGCGATTCTGCCCTCCGATCTCGATCTCCCGGCTGATGGTGACCTCCCCCGTCTGATTGGCCTGGGACTCGATGCCGAGTTCGGCCTTTCGGCGTGACAGCCACGAGTTGGCGTCCTCCGCAGGGCTGGGATACACCACACTGGCCTTGAGCACGACCGCCGTGGAGGAGAGCAGATCGTCGGTGGGTCCCGGAGAGCCGACCGAGAAGTTGTTCCGGTTCAGCAGTCGGTAGACCAGTTGATGGCCCCAGGGGCCCGTCTGTCCCTTGAGCAGATCGCCTCCCTCCTCGTTGGAGGGCAACCGGTCGTTGGTGCGCCAGAAGGACTCGATGCGGTCCGCTCCCGATTCCAGCTGATCCGTGGCGGGCCAGTCGACCCGCTCGAGTCCGCCCGTGGCGTCGTACACGAAGCTGCCGTCCCCGTAGCCGTCCGTCGCACCGGTTCCCAGCGGCAGGCCGATGGTGAAACCGGATTCGGTCAGCGAGTAGATCGGCTCCTGATCACGTTCCGCAGCTGAAAGACCCTCGAGCAGCTTCTGGGCCTCGGCGGCACTCGGAAGCGATCCGTCGTGCTCATCCATCCAGTCTCCGATCCGATCCCGCGCCTCGCTGAGGCACTGCGTATCCGACGGTGCGACACTGACGGAACTGACCAGACTCGTGATGACGTTTCCAACCGTCACCGACGCGAGGAAGAAGCCCATGATGATCGACTTCATCTTTCGTGGCGCCTGCGTGTACGAGAACTCGAGGCAGGTGATGGAGACCATGACCTCGGCGGTGGTGATGATGGCGTACGCCAGCACCTGCCAGCCGATCGACGGGGTCTGCCCCGCATCGATGAGTTCCTGGGCGACCGCGATGATCGCGAACCCTCCGGCCATGATGAAGAGGCCGATGCAGATCTTCCGCATGGGGGTCAGGGGCCAGATCTTGTCGATCGCCGGGTAC
>MDTD01165715.1_pt1 | contig 12773 bp, 15 predicted proteins | sample 811221 | NCBI WGS metagenome assembly MDTD01 (sample SAMN05326646, study PRJNA326480) | marine metagenome | isolation source: seawater | place: Pacific Ocean: South West | collected 2011 | reverse complement strand
GATTCCCGGGGCCGACGATCTTATCGACCCTGGGCACTGTCTCTGTCCCGTGAGCCAGCGCAGCGATCGCTTGAGCGCCACCAATCGTGATGACCTGATCCACGCCGGCCAGACATGCTGCCGCCATCACCGCCGGGCTGATTTCGTCCTGCGGCGCCGGGACCACCATCACCACCTCTGGGACGCCAGCGACTTTCGCGGGAATCGCATTCATGAGCACCGAAGAGGGATAGCTGGCCCGACCCCCCGGAACATAAACGCCGACTCGGTCCAGCGGGGAGATGCGCTGCCCCAATAACGAGCCGGAAGCGTCCTCGAATTGCCAACTCGCGCCAGCCTGACGCTGGTGAAAGTCACGAATCCTGTCGGCTGCATGCGAGAGCGCCTCGCGGACGGACGCGTCGACCGGCGCGGCCGCCGCTTCCATCGCCGCCCGATCAAGATGCAACGCTGCAGCGTCAGCCAGCGATCGATGGTCAAATTCGTTGGTGAAACGCAACAAGGCGGCATCGCCCTCTTGCGCAACTGCTGCCACGATACTGGAGACCTTTTCGGGGAGTCCGATGTCCGCCTCGGCAGGACTCACCAATAGACGGGCAAATGCCGTATCGAAGTCGGGATCAGTGACATTTAGCCGGGTGACAATACTCATGCTCACGCGCTCGTCTTGGAAGTGACGGCATCGGCCAGCGCGTCAACGATAATGCGAACTGAGCGATGACGTGTGCGCATTGAAGCCTTGTTCACGATCAATCGCGAGGAGATGTCCGCAATGAGCTCTCTCGGCGCCATACCATTCTCTGCCAACGTTTTTCCCGTATCGACAATATCGACTATCTCATCTGCAAGGCCCATCAGCGGTGCGAGCTCCATGGATCCGTACAACTTGATGAGATCCGCGTGCAAGCCTTTCTTGGCATAGTGGGCACGCGCCACATTGACAAATTTCGTTGCCACTCTGACCCGGCGAGTTGAGGCGTCGTCTCCCCCGAGCCCCTCCGGGCCCGCCGTCATCAATCGACACGGTGCAATCTTCAAATCCAATGCTTCGTATATCCCCGCACCACCGGCCTCGAGCAGCATATCTTTACCTGCCACGCCGAGGTCCGCGGCACCGTGCCGAACATAGGTCGCAACGTCAGAGCCCCTGAGAATCACCAGACTGACACCGGGCACGGTTGATTTGACGATCAGCTTCCGGCTCGTATCGAGGTCCTCTTGCGGTTCAATTCCCACAGACGCCAGCAGAGGAAGCGTCTCTTTGAGGATGCGCCCCTTCGTCAGAGCAATGGTGATGTCGTGTTGAATGTTCATTGGCCTATTACGCTTGTCAGGTCGCTAAACGACGGATATCTGCGCCCAAACATTGCAGCTTGCCCTCAATATTTTCGTAGCCGCGGTCAATATGATAAATCCTATCAATCCGCGTTTCGCCCTCGGCAACCAATCCGGCGATTACCAAACTCGCTGAAGCCCGCAAATCCGAGGCCATCACAGGTGCACCTTGCAGCTGTTCGCGTCCGGTAATCCGGGCGCTGTCCCCGGCGATATCGATTTCAGCGCCCATACGCCTCATCTCGTGCGCCTGCATCAATCGATTCTCAAAGACCGTCTCAACGACAACAGATTGGCCCTGCGCGACCGCGTTGAGTGCGGTGAACTGGGCTTGCATATCCGTCGGGAAACCCGGAAATGGCTCCGTTGTGATATCAATGGCGGTAGGTCGCTGGGCCTTCATATCGAGCGAGACCCAGTTCTCCCCACTCGTAATCTCTGCTCCGGTCAGCGCAAGCTTATCCATGACCACCCCGAGCACTTCGGGGGAAATCCCCTCGATCTTCACCTCACCCCGCGTCGCGGCTGCCGCGACAAGATACGTCCCTGCCTCAATACGGTCCGGCATGACCTCGTGCGTCGCACCATGCAATGCCGGCACGCCCTCGATCTGCAGCATGTCGGTGCCCTCACCTTCAATGCGCGCCCCCATCGCTCTTAAAAATTGCACGAGATCGACGATTTCGGGTTCGCGCGCGACATTCCGCAGCGTGCTTTTTCCGCGCGCCAGAGTCGCTGCCATAACTGCATTTTCGGTACCGCCAACGGTGACAGTATCGAAGCAGAATTCTGCACCCTGAAGGCCGCGGGGTGCCTTCGCGACAATATATCCGCTTTCCACAGCGACCTGCGCACCCATCGCCTCCAATGCACGAATGTGAAGGTCGACGGGTCTACTCCCGATGGCGCAGCCGCCAGGGAACGACACCTCCGCCTGACCAAAGCGTGCCAACAGTGGCCCCAGAACCAAAATCGAGGCCCGCATGGTTTTGACCAAATCGTAGGGAGCACGGAATTGCTCGACTGCGCTGCTATCCACAGCCAAGGTCGCTTCTGTCGGATGACGGGTTGCCGTCGCACCCAAGCTCTCGAGTAACGTCGTCATCGTGGCGATGTCGCGCAAATCCGGTACGCGATGCAATTGACATGGCTCCGCAGAAAGCAACGTTGCAGCCATGATCGGGAGCGCCGCATTCTTTGATCCGGACGCGGACAATTCGCCATGCAGGCGCCGTCCGCCGCAGACGATAAAACTATCCAAGAGGTGCGCCGCTCTGGGAGTTCATCATGGAGTCTGCACCGAGATATTCACCGCGTGGAGCGTTCCGTCAGCAATCAGCGACGCCAATGGCGCGTAAACGAGCTGCTGACGCGCAACGGGCCTTAAGCCCACAAAAACGGAACTCGTGACGCTGATGTCCACGTGACCACCGTTTAAAGACACCGACACCTGCGCATCGGGAAACGCCTGCTGCAACAGGGCAATCAGATCTTGCTCATTCACTCGTCAGTTCCTCCGCCTGCGCGCTGATCGTGTCATTCCAGCGCGAAATCACCACGTCCAGATCATCGTCCGCTTCCTTGGCCAGCGCGCTGAACTGATTGCGATAGATTTCACCTAGATTGATCGTCTCGATAATCAGGTTCCGGAGACGCCAGGCACCGTCTTTGTACTGACCCATTTGATACCGAATCGTATAGACGCGGTCCGCCTCGCCGTACACAAGCTGTGTCACGGACGCAATGCGCGCGCTCTGCGGTGACGCCTCGACGCCCTGCACTTCCATTTGCGCGCCACCAAACGCCAATAGACCCTTGGCATAACTTTGAATCAAACCCTCACGCAACGTCTGCGCAAATAGATCACGCTGGCGCTTCAAATTCTTTCTACCGGCACTGTCCATAGATCGGCCCCGGCTGTAGTAGTCACCCATTACCGCAGTGGCAAACCCTCGCCAATCTACGAGCTCTGCCAGCGCCGAATCAATCTCGCGGTAATAACGCTCGGGATCCTCGTCGAAGTACGTATTCGCGTCCGCCACCACGCGCATGACTTGCTCTGTCACGCTGCGCACCACCTGATCGGGGCCCGCCTGTTGGGCCACGTTCTCATCGGCCACTGAGGGACCAGGCAGGCTGAACGCGCATAGCACCGATAAAGTCGATAGCCCGAGACGTAGCGCCGTGCTCAACGAATCTGCAACTCCCATCACACTTCCACTCATCACTGTATCCAATACTCTTCCGCTCAAAGCCCGCTCAAAGACGGGTGCGACGTGCTCTGCTATCTCAGACGGCTATTACGCCGCAATTCCACTGGGTTAGACTGTCTGACGCTTATCGAGCCGTGAGAGTGTGCTTGGCCTGCGCGCCGTAACGCTAATGATACCCGATCAGCGCACCGGCCACTTGCCTGCTTGGCGCAAAGAAGGATGAACACTGTGTTGTGGTACTCGGCAGTCATTGTTATCGGCTTGCTCACGTTGGTATGGAGCGCTGACAGGTTTGTTGAAGGGTCCTCAGCCATCGCCCGCCGCGCTGGTCTATCCCCAATGGTCATTGGTCTCACGATCGTCTCCTTTGGCACATCAGCCCCCGAGGTATTGATCTCAATCATGTCTGCCGTCGCGGACTCTGGAGAACTCGCCGTTGGCAATGCGTTAGGTTCCAACATCGCCAACATCGGACTGGTGCTCGGCGCCACTCTGGTCCTGAGCAGCATCGCACTCAACAAAGAGACCGTTTTCATCGACCTACCTATCCTGATCGCTGCCGTGTTACTGACCTGGGTTTTGCTCCTCGACCTAACGCTGTCGCCGACTAACAGTCTGGCCTTACTGTGCGCATTGGGGCTATTTTTTGTCCGCATCCTTCACCATGCCAAAACGTCCGGTCAGACACGTGACGAAGACATCCCCGCTGAGCTCTCAGCAATCGCGGAGTGGGCCTATTTTGTGGGCGGATTGCTGTTGTTGATCGCGGCCTCTCGGGCGCTGGTATGGGCCGCCTCTCACATCGCCACGATGTTGGGCGTCTCTGAATTGATCATCGGACTCACCATCGTCGCTGTCGGCACAAGCCTGCCGGAATTAGCCGCATCGGTCGCCAGCGCTTTGAAAGGACACGCTGATATGGCCGTAGGCGCCATTGTCGGGTCCAATATGTTCAACATCTTACTGGTCCTAGCAATCCCCGGCTTTTGGGGCACCATCTCTCTGCAACCTGAGGTGATCACTCGGGACATGGGAGCGGTATTTGTTACGACTCTGGTGCTTGCCCTGGCCGCGCTGGGACGTTGGAATGGTGACAGTCAATCGAGCCGTCTGAAGTGGGGTACGGGTGCGGTGTTACTGTCGCTCTACGCAGCTTACTACGCTTGGTTATTCGCGTCGCCCTGACGCATCAGCCCTATACGTGCCCTATGACCCAACACGCTGACATTTTCTTTACTGAGTCCGCGCAGCGCACCATCACGCTTGAGGGGGCCGCCATCTCGGCATTGACCGCTGCAGTGGGCCCATCGTTCGCACAGGCCTGTCGGCACATCCTATCGACCACGGGCCGCGTGGTGGTGACAGGCATGGGAAAGAGCGGCCACATTGCTGGCAAAGTCGCAGCGACGTTGGCCAGTACAGGTTCGCCTGCCTTTTTTGTCCATCCCGGCGAAGCATCCCATGGCGATATGGGAATGATCACGCGGGACGACTGTGTCATTGCCCTGTCAAACAGTGGCAGCACCAGTGAAATCATGACGCTACTGCCGCTGATCAAGCGACTCAATATCCCTCTGATTGCGATCACTGGTGATCAGCAATCAGAATTGGCTCAGGCAGCGGATGCGCACCTGCTCGTTGCCGTTGATAGCGAAGCCTGCCCACTCAACCTCGCGCCGACTGCCAGTACCACCGCTGCTCTCGTTATCGGTGACGCGCTGGCGATCGCGACCCTCGAGGCCCGCGGATTTACCGCAGAGGAATTCGCTTTCTCCCACCCGGGCGGTGCGCTGGGGAAGCGACTGCTACTGCGGGTCGCTGACATCATGGTTGAACACGACGAAATGCCCTCGGTAGCGCCATCTGCCACTGTCGCAGAAGCGCTTTATGAAATGACCCATAAGGGATTGGGCATGACCACTATCGTCTCGGAGCGGCAAGAATTGAAGGGCGTCTTTACCGACGGTGATTTAAGGCGGGTGGTAGAAAATAAAGTTGATCTTCAAGATTGCACGGTGACGACAGTCATGACCGAGAGCGCGCACACGGTGTCTCAGGACATGTTAGCAGCTGAAGCGATGGGCCTGATGGAACGCCATCGCATCAGTGCATTGGTCGTTGTGGATGAGCACGGGCATGCACTTGGCGTGTTGACCCTGCTCGCTTTGTTAAAGGCTGGCATCTCATGAATGGCCGCGCGGCACAAAAAGCAGAAAACATTGAGCTGGTCGTGCTCGACATCGACGGCGTCATGACTGACGGCACGTTGCTCTATGGTGATGGCGAAATGGCGGAGATGAAATCGTTCAACATCAAAGACGGCTTGGGTATCAAACTGCTACAACGATACGGCATCGACATCGCCATCATCACCGGTCGCAGGTCCAGCGCAGTCGAGCGACGTGCTGCGGAGTTGGGCATCGAGACCCTTGTTCAGGGCAGAGAGGACAAAGGCGCTGCGTTGCGAGAGCTGCTCGATACTCGCCAACTCGCCGCAGCTTCTGTCGCTTATATGGGAGATGACTTGCCGGATTTGGCTGCACTGCGACTCGCGGGACTCTCTGCCTGCCCGTCCGACGCTGCGACCAAGGTCTTGGAAAGTGTCGACTGGATCGCGCCGCATTCGGGAGGTCACGGCGCGGTGCGCGCGCTGGCGGACTTCATTCTGGGGGCGAAAGGCCACCTCGCAGATCTATACGGCTCCTATTAATGCGGTTCTGGGCGCTCGTCGGTATGTTGGTTCTGGTCGGCACAGTGATTTGGCAATACATGACGCCGGCGTCTGTGGACACCACAGCTGCAACCCTTACCGACCACCCTGTCGTAGTGAGTTATGTCGTAAACGGCACGCGTACGCACTTCTCTGCCGATGGCAACGCCGCCGACGTATTGAAGATCGATACAGCGACCCGATGGTCACAAACCGACCGGACCGAACTGACCGGCATCCAATACTTTGCCAATGGCGAAGATGGCCAGCAGTGGCAAATCGAGGCAGCTGAAGGCGATTTTTTCGGGGCTCAGAATGAACTTGCCCTGACGAACGGGGTCGAAATTGAGGAATTGAATGAGCAGGCCGTGATGAAAACGGACGCTATGCGCTTATTCCTCGATGAAAAAAGGGCATCAGGAATCAATCCGGTGACGCTGACGGGACAAGGGAGCGTAACGACGGGGTCTTCTTTTGAACTTGACCTCAATACCAGCACCGCTACTTTGCAAGGCGACGTCACAACGCATTATGAGTAAGAACCTAGCCATCACATTAGCGGGATGGATGCTCGCTCTGCTGCCACTAGCGAATACGACGTGGGCACTGGACTCGGATAAAGAGCAACCGATCCAGATCGTCGCAGATGTGGCCGTGCGAGACGAAGTCGCCGGCGAAACGCGTTATGAGGGTAACGTCGTACTGACGCAGGGCTCACTACAAATCACGGCAGACGAGCTATCTATTCAGCACAGTAGTAATGGTGCCGATCGTATTGTCGCCACAGGGTCGCCCGCCACACTCATCCAGCAGCCCACACCTGATCAGACACCGGTCGATGCATCGGCACAACGGATCGAGTATATCCGCTCAGAGGATCTCGTCAGACTGCTTGAAGACGCGCGCATTGCGCAGAACGGCTCCACTTTGTCGGGCAACCAAATTGATTACTTAGTCAGCCAGAGATCGGTGCGGGCGGCCGGTACGCCGGGCTCATCGGGAGAAGGCCGTGTTGAGGTTGTCATTCCACCTGAAAATCTGAGAAACAACGGATCCGATGCCTAGCACTCTGCGCGCGCACAATCTCGCCAAAGCTTATGCTGGCCGACCCGTTGTCAAAGATGTGTCTCTCGAGGTCAGTGCAGGCGAAATTGTTGGCCTCCTCGGTCCAAATGGCGCAGGGAAGACGACCTGCTTCTACATGATTGTGGGGCTGGTCGACGCTGATGCAGGCGACATCCACTTGGACGACCAGTCATTGATGCGACTGCCTATGCACCGTCGCGCTCAAGCAGGTATCGGCTACCTCCCGCAGGAAGCATCTGTCTTCAGACAGTTGTCGGTTCGCGATAATCTGCTGGCCATTCTTGAAACACGCGGGGAACTGACAAAAGCTCAACGTCACGATATGGCGGCCGCATTACTCGAAGAGTTCAATGTCGGGCATCTCGCCAATTCTCTTGGTCAAGCGCTATCTGGCGGCGAGCGTCGCCGAGTTGAAATCGCCAGAGCACTCGCCACGGAACCATCGGTGATATTGCTGGATGAGCCCTTTGCGGGCGTGGATCCCATCTCTATTTCCGATATCAAAAACATCATCAACCACCTTAAAGATCGCGGCATCGGCGTGCTCATTACGGATCATAACGTCAGAGAAACGCTGGACATTTGCGAGCGGGCGTACATCGTTGGAGAAGGCCAGGTGATCGCGGCAGGCAAGCCCATTGACGTGATGAACAACGAGAAAGTTCGTAACACATACTTGGGCGCCAGTTTCTCTCTCTGAAAATCACGTTGATCCCATTAGCGTGTCGCGCTTAAGCGCCTCATAGCTTCGGTATACGCCTGCATTAAAACACCGACTAATTCAGTTGCATCAGGTGGCTCCGGCGCTAAACTGCATCGAGGCATCAACGACTCTACGCATGAAACAAGCGCTCCAGCTTAAACTGGGCCAACAACTTGCCCTCACTCCTCAATTGCAGCAAGCCATTAAATTGCTGCAACTCAGCACGGCTGACCTTCAGCAGGCAATTGAGGAAACGCTTGAGTCTAATGCGCTCCTTGAAAAAGAAAACGACCTCACCGACCCCGAAGGTATCGATTTTTCTGAATCTGCGGCCGAGGAGGACGAAAGTGAGGGGCTTTCTGTTGATACCGTTTGGGAGGACGTCTTGCCCTCGGCAGCACCGCCGCCATCGGGGCCAGCGGTTGATAACGGTCTTATTGAACAGGATTCTGAGAGCGAGTCACTTAAGGATTACCTTCTGTGGCAACTAAACCTCACCCGATTCTCGGATATCGATCGATGCATAGCACTGGCTCTAATCGACGCGATTGATGAAGACGGCCGCCTTACTCAAACTCCAGAAAATATATTTGTCGATCTTGGCCTAGAGGGGGTGGAGCTCGATGAACTTATGGTGGTTCTACACCGGTTACAGCACTTCGAACCCTCGGGGGTTTTTGCCAGAGATCTGCGCGAGTGTTTACTTATTCAGCTCCGTCAACTGCCTCCCGAGACGCCATGCCGGGAAATTGCAGGCACGCTGGTAAGCAGACACCTTGCGCAACTACCCGTTGCGCCAGTGCGACAACTTGCACGCAAACTGCGCGTTAGCGAGACCGAATTAGAGCGCGCGATTCAACTCATACGATCGCTCGATCCGAGTCCAGGCGCGTCCATTGGAGGGAATCGGGCCGAGTATGTCACGCCAGACGTATTTGTGAAGCAAATTGACGGCCGTTGGCAGGTCGAGTTGAACCCGGATATTGCACCCAAACTACGTGTGAATGAACACTATGTAGCGATGTTAAATGCAGGATCGGCTTCAGATCGCGGGTATGTTAAAGAGCATTTACAAGAAGCCCGCTGGTTTATGAAAAGCCTACAAAGTCGGAACGAGACGCTGCTGAAGGTGGCCAGCAAAATTGTTGAGCATCAATTGTCGTTTCTAGAAATAGGCGAAATTGGCATGAAGCCGCTGATTTTAGCTGATATTGCCTCAGAGGTAGATTTACACGAATCGACTGTCTCTCGCGCCACCAGCCGCAAATACATGCACACACCGAGAGGCACATTTGAACTGAAATACTTCTTCTCAAGTCGGGTTTCAGGGGACGCCGGAGATGCCATGGCATCAACAGCCATCAAAGCAGCAATCCGGAAACTAGTCAGCGAAGAAAACACCCGAAAACCACTCAGCGATGCAAAGCTCTGCTCGCTATTGAAGGATGAAGGCATCGCTGTTGCGCGTCGAACAATCGCAAAGTATCGAGAACAGATGGCGATTCCCCCCTCGAATGAGCGTAAACGGTTGAACTAACTCTGCGTATTGCGCGCAAGGAGGCGAAATGAACCTAACGATTAGCGGCCATCACATCACCGTAACATCCGCCATTAGAGAGCACGTAGAGCAAAAGCTCGCACCCATGCAACGACACGGGGAGCACATTACGCGAGCAGAAATTACGTTGATTGTGGAACGAAACCTTCATAAAGCCGAGGGCAATCTCCACGTGGCAGGCGGTGACCTGTTTGCTTCCTCAGAATCCAAGGACATGTATGCCGCAATTGATGCTTTGGCAGACAAACTCGATCGGCAAGTTATTAAGCACAAGGAAAAACATCGGGGCCATTGATTAATGTCTACTAATAGCCACCTTGATCCTGCAAGAGTCATCGCGCTCTCAAGTGACGCAGTTCACAGTAAAAAGCGGCTTTTTGAATTCGCGGCGACTGCCCTACGTGATGCGTTTGAACTTGATACCGAGACTATTTACAAGGCGCTACTGAGTCGCGAGAAGCTGGGTAGTACCGCACTCGGTGGAGGCATCGCCATTCCACACTGTCGCATCCCCGAATGCACTGACGCTGCGGGATGCTTGATTACCCTCGGAAACGGCATTGATTTCAACGCCCCGGATGGCTTGCCAGTTGATGTAGCTTTCGTGCTCTTAGTGCCTACTCAGGCGACTGAGCAACATCTAAATATCCTCGCACAGCTTGCAACAGCGTTTTCAAAACCCGACTTACGCTTGGCATTGCTCGGTGCGCCGTCAGGCGATAAAGCATGGACGGTTTTAACTGAGCGGATGAATTTATGACGCCTCAGCTCATATTTATCAGTGGCAGTTCGGGAGCAGGAAAAAGCAGTGCGCTGCGCCTATTAGAAGACGAGGGTTACTACTGCGTAGATAATCTTCCACCCCGCCTTCTTACACAGTTTTCGGACGAAATACTTGGGCATCCTGCATACGAACGCTTTCGTGGCATCGCGATCTGCATAGACGCCCGCGCCATAGGTGTGAACGAGGAAGAGCAGAGTGAAACTCTTGAAAAAATTCTCTCCTCGCGTGATCGGTTAATCGTATTTCTCGATGCTCAGCCCCACACGCTGCTTAAGCGATTTAGTGAGACACGCAGGCGGCATCCATTGGCGGGCTCAAACAATTCACTCCCTGAAGCTATCGCGCGGGAGCGGAAACAGCTCGAATTCATCGCCGCGAAGGCAGACTTATTTATTGACACGTCTGATCTCACTCCAAGGGCGTTGCGCGACAGCATCATCAACCGCATCATCGAGCGCCGCGAGGGGGTATCGATACTCATCGAGTCCTTTGCCTTCAAGCGGGGCGTCCCGACCGACGCTGACTTCGTTTTCGACGCGCGTGCCCTACCCAATCCTTACTGGGACACCTCGCTCCGAGGCATGACTGGCTTGGACGCGCCAGTCGCACAATTTTTGGATAACGATGAGAGAACGGGTCGCTTCTATGAACGCCTCTACGAATTTGTGATCGGCGTATTGCGAGACTTTGACCAGACAGATCGCAGCTACATGACCATTGCGATCGGCTGCACTGGGGGCCAACACCGCTCGGTTTATCTCTCACAAAAGTTATTTACCGCACTGGCAAATGAATTCGACGGCATTCAAATACGACATCGAGATCTGCCCGAGGCCCAAAAATCGTGAGCAGTATTCGCATCGTCGTGAGCAATCCACTAGGCCTACACGCCAGACCCGCTGCAAAGGTGGTCGATTGCTCAGCCAGATATGCGAGCGATATTCGTATTCAGCATCAAGATCAAACGGTAGACGCCAAGAGCATTATGTCGGTTCTGATGCTAGCAGCACCCTGCGGCGCCGAGCTTGAAATTACTGCGAGCGGCGCGGATCAGGCCGACGCCTTAGATGCATTGAGGGCACTTTTCGAGAGCGGTTTTGGTGAATTGGAATAGTTCACAAAGCGTTGACCTCGGCTAGACCTTAACGAGAGGGCGGGGATAATGCGGTATCCCACGGAGGTGCCATCGTGAATTCACCTGCTCAACTCCCAAGCAAGACAGAACGTCTTGAACGGGCCCTGCGTTCTGGAACGCTAGGTGACGCAGCTGTGATTTTGGCCGACATGTCGCCCGGCGACGTCGCCTACTTGATCGCATCGTCAACTCCGGATTTCCGAGACATACTGCTCGGCCTGCTGGAACACGAGCAGGAAGCCCTAGTTGTTAATGAACTGCCCGACGAGCTGCGGAGCGCTGCGCTCGCTGACCGGGCACCAGAAGTGCTGGCTGAAATTGTCGAGCAACTCGACGATGACGACAGCGCCGACATTCTCCACGAGCTGCCCGGTGACGTGACCGAGCGCGTTCTGGCGATCATGGACGAGCAATACCGTCAACGATTGGAGACTGTTCTCAGCTTTCCGGACGATAGTGCTGGCGGATTGATGAGCACCGACACCATCACCATCCGCGCAGACCTAACGCTCGATGTGGTCCTGAGATACCTGAGACGGCACTCCGAGCTACCCCCCAATACGGATAACCTGATCGTGGTCAACCGCAATGATCGATTTGTGGGCTTGCTTCCTATCAGCACGGTTTTGGTCTCGGATCCGGCGGTCTCTGTCAGGGAAATGATGATTACCGACCAGCAAGCGATCGATGCGGAAGTTCCCGCAGCCGAAGTCGCGCATCGTTTTGAGCGAAACGATTGGATCTCGGCACCCGTCGTCGACGCAGACGGCAAGCTACTGGGCCGCATCACCATTGACGATGTCGTCGACGTCATCATGGAAGAAGCGGACCATTCACTGACATCTCTGGCGGGCCTAGCCGAGGAAGACACGTTTGCAACCGTATGGCATTCGGCGCCACGCAGAGCTGTTTGGCTCGGTATCAATCTGGGAACTGCCTTACTCGCATCTTCTGTGATCAATCTGTTCCAGGACACCATCGAAAAAGTGGTGGCTTTAGCCGTGCTGATGCCAATTGTTGCCTCAATGGGTGGAATCGCCGGCACACAAAGTCTGACAATCCTGATCCGCGCTATGGCCATGGGACAGATTACTCACCGCAATCAACTCTGGCTGGTTGGGCGAGAGTCGCTAGTGGGCGTGCTGAACGGGTGCTTCTGGGCTTTGGTGATCGCCGCGACCACCGCTATCTGGTTTGGGGACCCGACCTTAGGTTTCATCATTGCCTGCGCCATGCTGATCAATCTGGT
>MDTD01090092.1_pt1 | contig 12773 bp, 13 predicted proteins | sample 811221 | NCBI WGS metagenome assembly MDTD01 (sample SAMN05326646, study PRJNA326480) | marine metagenome | isolation source: seawater | place: Pacific Ocean: South West | collected 2011 | reverse complement strand
GCAGTTGAAAATGGTGTTTCTGAGTATGAAGTAGCACTTTATTCAACCGCTAAAATGGTTCGAGAAATTGCTTTAACTTACCCAGACTCAGAGTTGATGGATACATGGACTTGGTTTCAGTCAGGAATAAATACAGATGGAGCTCACAACCCAGTGACAACCCGAAGAATAGCTGATGGAGATATACTCAGTCTTAATTGTTTCCCTATGATTTCAGGATATTATACTGCTCTTGAGCGCACTTTATTTTTAAAACATGCTTCTGCCAGAAACATAGAATTGTGGGAAGTAAATCTGCAAGTTCATCGAAGAGGCCTCGAACTCATTAAACCGGGAGTTCGTTGTTGTGATATTGCGTTGGAATTGAATGAGATTTATAGAGAATATGATTTATTGCAGTACCGTACTTTTGGCTATGGCCACTCTTTTGGCGTGCTAAGTCACTACTACGGCAGGGAGACGGGATTAGAACTACGTGAGGATATTAACACTGTACTTAAACCCAATATGGTAATTTCAATGGAGCCTATGATTATGATACCAGAAAATATTGATGGGGCAGGTGGCTATCGTGAGCACGATATTATTATTGTTGGAAAAGATGGGGCTGAAAATATTACAAAATTTCCCATTGGGCCTGAGCATAACATTTTAGTGTAATTTTTTAGTTAAACATCTGGGTATGATTTTAATTATTGAGCATCTTGGGGAGATTTAAATGAAAGGACAAGGTATAAAAATAGCATCTCAATTATTTTGTTACTTGGGTAACCTTTACCTCGTCGTGGTGGGTTCTGGAATTATTTGGGATTTAATTGAAAACATAACCGACCAAAAAAAAATTATTCCTGTTTTGCAAGAAGCATCTGTTGGCATAGCAACGTTCGTTTTTGCTTTTTTAAACTGCTACTTTCTAATTAAGATAAGACGTTTTGACAGTCTTCAAAAAGATTATCTTAAATTAAAGAAAGATACAGAGACGCTACTAGAGGATTATAATCTCTAAAAAGATGAAATGATTTTCTTTGTTTCTTGATTGCTTCATAATTTATGATGACTGTTACAAAAATTTTTTTCGAGCTTGATTCTCATTGTTACCCTATTAAGAGGATTTTTAATTTGTATCAATCGTGTCACCCTCATCTTTAACTCGCCGTTCAGTGCCAAGGAAGGTATCACCCCCGCGACGGCGGCGATCGGGGCCAAAGTACTGATCTACCCTAATGAATGGCCTGGGTTTCTCTATTATTGATCGAATGCGTGAATAAAGACTTTTTACGGATATAGGTTTGGCTAAGAATTCATTTATACCAGCATTTCTAGCCTCAACCACTCGCTTCATCTCAGTGTGTCCCGTTAACATGATAATAGGAACAAATACATTAGGACTCTCATTTGAGTTTCGAATTTTTTTTGTAAAGTCGATACCGTCCATTGGTTCCATATTCCAGTCACATATTACGATATCGGCAGAAAAAAGACGCAATTTTTTGAATGCTTCCTCGCCGTTACTTGCATCCATAACATTTTTTACACCAAGTGCTATTAAAATACTTTTCACAAGTGCACACATGTGAGCGTTATCATCTACGGTCATAAAACTTAATTGCTTGAGATTGTAATTCGTCATTTAAAGTATCTTTTTCAAATCAACAAACACTCAGTCCATATTATAATCTGTGAACAGGCTTTTTAAATACATTTTCTACGTTGCTAAATGATTACCGGTATCTCTCTTGGTGCTCTTTTGCTGAGATATTCAGCGCCATCTTCTGTAATAACAATATTTTCTTCATGAACCATTTGTTTCCCCGTTACCATGGTCATACTAGGCTCAAGTGTTAAGACCATGCCGACTTCAAGTATGGTTTCGTCATTCGGTGCAACCGATGGACCTTCAGTCAATTGCATTCCTATACCATGTCCCATTCGACCAATCTGGTTTAACTGACTTGCACCGTTCTCAAGAATTGATGACATGGCATGCCAGAGATCACTCGTGGTCGCGCCAGGATGGGCAGCAAAAAAACCTGCGTCAGTGGCCTTATACACTAAATTGTATGCTTGTTGCACCTCAGTTCCTGGAGGGCTAAATGCAAAGTTGCGATCAAAATCGCAAAAATAACCATCGAATTTCGCACCAGTATCTATTATTAGTATATCGTCTTTTTCTATAACTCGTTCTGTTGGCCCCATGATAATACCTTTGTAACCATGTTTACCAGAACTCGCGACCAGATAAGGCACGCTATCTGCACCGCGCTCGAGCAGGTCAATTTTTAATTCTTGGCAGTTTTCGTACTCAGTTTTCCCAACTTTTAGAGTTTGTGGGAGAGCTTCAAAGCTCTCGGAGGTTTGCTGACAGATGAATCGGATTTTTTTTATTTCCTCTTGAGATTTTATGTTACGTAGTTTTCGCATCAATTTTGATGCATCAATAAAATTAAATTTTTTTTGTAACTTTTGAAAGTCAATCAAAGGCATGCGAAGTTGAGTTTCATGTCCCATTAGGGCGCCTAATTGGCCATGTGGTTTTGGAATTTCAGATAAGGCTTGGCTGAGAAGGGTGATCCCATCATTTTCTGGTTGGGGTGCTGGCCAAGTACGTATATCCTTGATCCAGGTGTTTTTCATACCTTCCATTCCAATTTCAGGGATTACTGCGATAGGCATGTTCTCAAGTGGGATAATAAGAAACCAGGGTCTTGTTGGGCTTTCCCAGAATTGGGTCATAAAACCACTGAAATAACGGATTTCAGGCTCGGTGCAGAGAAAAAGAGCATCAATTTTTTGCTCTCCCATTAAACTATGTACACGTGTCAGGCGATTTTCATACTCTGTTAATGAAAATCCACGCTTTGGTATTAACATATTATGCTCATCTCATTTTTTGTTTCGCCAAATAATCTGAAATTACCAACGAAGTGACAACTGTCACTCCACCTACATATTGAATACCTGTCAGCGTTTCGTTTAGAAGTATAACTCCAGCTGATATGGAGACTAAAGGCTCAACATTGCTCAGAAGTGCAGTCAAGGTTTTCCCAATTGAATGTATGGCCGCAAATTGCATAAGAATTGCAATACCGTAAAGAGAGCAAACGCACAACAAACTGTACATACCAGAGATTGTATTGGGTTTTTGGTAACCATCAAAAAAATAAATCATGATAATTGCCATTAATGGAAGGGCAAGTAGATTTGAATAAAGAGATACGACCGTTGCGCTCGTATGCTTCAAAGCTTGTCCAGTAAAAATAAAAATCATCATCACGCCAAAAGCGCCGATAAGGGCTAAAATTATGCCTCTCCAGTCAAGAACTGTAAAGGATGGACCAATGGCAAGGCTAATTCCAAAAAAAGCAGCTATGAGGGCAACTTTGCGACCAAACTCTATTTTTTCTTTTTCAAAAATACTGCTGGCTAATGCAACCATCAGAGGATACGTATAAAATAGAAGAACTGCGAGGCCAACAGGGATGTAGGAAACAGATGATAAATAAGAACTGCCCTGCAATACAATAGCTATGCCAACACCAAAAATAGGCCAGAGAGCGATTCTTGGAAAATCTATTGATCGCCGTGATATGACAACGAAAAGACTGATGACCAAAACACTGCCAAGTATACGCAGGAAAGCAACAGTTCCAGCGTTAGCTCCACCCTCATAGGCCAAACGAGCTAATGAGGTGTTTAACCCTAAAAAAAAAGCAGAGCTAATTGCGCAGAGGCTTCCCAATGAATGAGGCATTCCTCTTCCTGATTGCATGCTTTGATCCTTTTTGTTTTTTTATTGGATGATAAATTTATTGGCTTTTTTGTTTCTATATCCAGGATTACAAGGAATAGACTTTAAATTTTGCAAAAATAAAACCATAAAAGCTATTCTTTAAGTAAAAAAATGAGTTTGTAACCTTTTTCGGTTTAATTATACAAAATAACAACTAGTTTATAAGGCAAACACTTGTGTAAGGCGTCTGAAAGAGGCATATACTTGTTAAATAGATCTGACCATTAGTGTTTGGGCGACTTAAGGAATTTCATAATATGAAAATAGCTATTCCCAAGGAAGGTTACGGAGAGACGCGAGTAGCAGCTTCACCTGAGGTTGTAAAAAAATTAGTTGCACTTGGTTTTTCTGTCACTATTGAAAAAAATGCCGGTATTCCATCTTCATTTACTGACAACGATTTTAAAGAGGCTGGTGCGACTGTTGCCAAAGATACTAGTGCGACCTTAAAATCTGCTGATATTATTTTCAAAATTCAAGCTCCAACAGTATCTGGTGCGAAAAGTCAGCTTGCAATGATGAAGAAAGGTGCTGTACTCATTGCTAGTCTTGATGCACTGTCAGACGCGAAAAGTCTGGTTGCCATATCCAAGGCTGGCATTACTGCTTTTGCAATGGAATTGATGCCGCGTATTACGCGTGCACAGAGCATGGATATTTTGTCTTCACAATCTAATTTGGCTGGCTACAAAGCCGTGCTTGATGCCGCTGCCGAATATGGTAGTGCCTTTCCCATGATGATGACCGCAGCTGGTACGATAGCTCCCGCAAGAGCCTTTATAATGGGTGTCGGTGTTGCAGGTCTTCAAGCTATTGCAACGGCAAAGCGTTTAGGAGCAATTGTGACTGCCACCGATGTGCGTCCTGCAACTAGGGAGCAAGTTGAGAGTCTAGGCGGAAAATTTCTGGAAATTGACTCAGAAATGGAAAAGAATGCACAAACCGATGGCGGTTATGCAAAGGAAATGCCACCTGAATATTTTGAAAAACAAAAAAAAGTTGTATCTGAGCACATCACCAAGCAGGATGTTGTTATAACCACAGCACTGATACCCGGGCGTCCTGCACCAATACTGGTAACTGAGGAAATGGTGAAGTCAATGAAACCTGGTTCCGTGATTGTGGATTTGGCAGTTGAGGCAGGTGGCAACTGTCCCCTTTCTAAACTTGGTAAAGTTGTGACTCAGCATGGTGTTAAAATAGTTGGCCATGAAAATTTCGCTGGACGTTTGTCAAAAGATGCAAGTTCGCTGTTTGCTAAAAATTTACTAAATTTTATTAGCCCTCACGTTGATAAAAAAACCAGCAAATTTAGAATAAATTGGGATGATGAAACAATCACAGGGACCTGTGTTTCACACAAAGGTAAGATTATTCATCCTTTGTTGAAAAATAAAAAAAGATAAACTTTAAGAAATATAAGAAAGAGACTAAAAATTGGATAAAGAAAATTCCGTTTGTAGGGAGATATAGACATGGATGCGGCAAAAATTGCTGATCTTGCCACTAGACTTGCGAGTGATGCAGCTAAAGTTGCGGAGGATGCACTTGTTATCGCCACCGAATTGACTGAACTTGCAGCCACAACATCAACAGCTGGGAATACAGAATTTTTATCTCTTTTTACGGTTTTTGTTTTAGCCTGCTTCATAGGCTTTTATGTGGTCTGGAGCGTCACACCAGCCTTGCATTCGCCTTTGATGGCGGTAACTAATGCAATTTCCTCTGTGATTATTGTAGGAGGTCTACTTGCTGCGGGTCCCATGCAGTATGACTTCTCAAAATTAATGGGTTTCTTGGCAGTTACACTAGCATCAATAAATATTTTTGGTGGTTTCATAGTGACAAACAGGATGCTGGCAATGTTTAAAAAGAAAAAGAAATAAGAGGGGATTGATATGACAGCAAATTTGACTGGCTATGCCTATCTGGTTGCATCAGTTCTTTTCATATTATCACTCAGAGGTCTCTCTTCTCCTGAGACATCTCGAACTGGTGTCATCTTTGGAATTATCGGGATGGCTTTGGCGATTATCACAACACTATCAGATCCTAATGTTATTTCTTATTCAATGATTGTGATGGGCGTGCTGATTGGTGGCGCTATTGGTTCGGGGGTAGCCTTAAAAATTAAAATGACTGCTTTGCCCCAATTGGTTGCCGCATTTCACTCTCTTGTAGGTTTGTCAGCGGTATTTGTTGCTGTATCCGCTTTCTTCAACCCAGAGGTTTTTGGAATTGGTAGTTTTGGAAAAATTGGTAGTGCTTCTTTAATTGAACTGTCCCTTGGAACTTCAATTGGTGCTATTACCTTTTCTGGTTCAGTTATCGCATTTGCTAAATTGCAGGGTGTTATGAGCGGTGCTCCGATCACATTCATCGGACAGCATAAATTAAATGCTGTTATTGCTTTAATTATAATTGCTCTGACCATTTTGTTGGTAATAGGTCAAAACGAAGTTGTTTTTTGGCTTTTAGTTTCATTATCCTTTCTAATCGGATTTCTGATTATTGTACCAATTGGAGGCGCAGATATGCCCGTTGTCGTCTCAATGCTTAACTCTTACTCAGGATGGGCAGCTTGTGGTATTGGTTTCACTTTGTCTAACCCTGCTTTAATAATCACTGGGGCATTGGTTGGCTCATCCGGTGCTATTTTAAGTTATATTATGTGTAAAGGTATGAATCGCTCCATATTTAACGTGCTTTTGGGCGGATTCGGCGGTGAAGATGTTGGAACAAAAAATATTTCTGGTGAGGACGATCGTCCTGTTAAGTCAGGAAGTGCGGATGATGCTGCGTTTTTATTAAAAAATGCCTCAAAAGTTATAATTGTGCCGGGGTATGGCATGGCAGTTGCACAGGCTCAGCATGCACTCCGGGAAATGTGTGACAAATTGAAAGAAGAAGGAGTAGAAGTTTCGTATGCTATCCATCCTGTTGCTGGTCGGATGCCGGGTCATATGAATGTGCTCCTTGCTGAAGCTAACGTCCCTTATGACGAAGTTTTTGAATTGGATGAAATAAATCACGAATTTTCAACTTGCGATGTTGCGTTTGTGATTGGAGCAAACGACGTTACTAATCCGGCGGCCAAGACAGACCCAACTAGTGATATTTTTGGAATGCCAATATTTGATCTCCACAAAGCTGGCACTACTTTGTTTGTTAAGCGCTCACTAGCTACAGGTTATGCTGGTGTGCAGAATGAACTATTTTTTAGTGATAAAACAATGATGCTGTTCTCAGATGCCAAACAAATGACGGAAGAAATTGTTGTTGCACTTGGTTAAATGCAATTAGGTCTCTTGGTTTTAAGCATTTTTTGACTCGGGCCTACTTTAGAAACCCTCGCGTTCTAGACGCTTTCTTTCCAGTTTTCTTCCACGCCTGATAGCTTCGGCTTTTTCGCGTGCACGGCGTTCAGACGGCTTTTCAAAAGCACGACGAAGTTTCATTTCACGAAAAACACCTTCTCTCTGTAATTTCTTTTTCAGAACTTTTAGAGCCTGATCAACATTGTTGTCGCGTACTGTAACTTGCACGAGTTCTCCAATTTTTCAAAAATTAAAAAAATAATTTCTATGACTTCCAATAGGAATGCAACGCCTTCTAACATATACTTTAGCTCTTGGGAAGACTTGCGTATGATTACTTTAACTTTTTCTGTGATGGAGGATAGTAGGAAAAATGGCGATTTTAAAGATTGCTCGTATTGGGCATCCCATTTTACGAGCAGTATCTAGTCCTGTGGAAGATCCAACAGCACCTCAAATAAGCCTTTTAATAAAAGATATGATAAATACTCTGGAGGACTCTGGAGGTGTGGGACTTGCTGCACCGCAAGTACATATTCCGCTGAGGATCATGATTTTTAAAGTTCCTGCGGCTGAGACAGCATCCAAACGTTATAAAGCTGCTGGCCTAGATGAAAATACTTCCGAAATACCTCTTACCGTGCTTATAAATCCTGAGATAGAGATAGAGAGTGATGAAACCAATATTGCCTTTGAGGGTTGTCTATCTATACCTGATATGATGGGTCAAGTGTGCCGTTATAGCCATATTAGATACAAAGGTGTTGGACTTAATGGGAAAGCCGTTGAGCGGGATGCGACCGGTTTTCACGCACGAGTGGTTCAGCATGAAAATGATCATCTTGACGGTATTCTTTATCCTCAACGTCTATCAAAAAAAGCTATTTTTGGGTATAATGATGAATTGTTAAAATCTTTAAGTTCAACTAATAATGTTGAAAAATCGGAGGATTAACTATGGACAAACAAAATCAAGAGATGCGTGATATAATTTTGCTGAGTGTATTACCTCACGTAGTTTTTGAAGGTTGGAATAGAGCCGCGGTAAAAGCAGGAATTAATGACTTGGAACATATACCGGAAGTTGATTTTGATGCTTACAAGCGTGTTTTCCCGGGTGGCATGGTAGATATGGCAAAGCATTTTTCGGATTGGACAGATCGTCAAATGGTTTCAGAGATAGATGAAAAAGATCTCTCAAATTTAAAAGTTCGAGAGAGAATTGCATTTAGTGTTATGTCTCGCTTAAAAATTTTGACGCCACACCGGGAAGCTGTTCGTTATTTTTTATCTTTTTTATCATTACCCCAGAATGCTGGAACTGGTTTGACTTGTAGCTACCAAACTGTGAGTGAGATTTGGTTTGCCATTGGAGATGAGAGCGCAGATTTCAATTTTTATACAAAGCGTGCACTATTGGCACCCGTGCTTGGAGCAACCACTCTTTATTGGCTTGCAGATGAGTGTGATAGTGACGGGGATTTTCCGGACACATGGGCTTTTCTTGATAGAAGAATAGAAGATGTCTTGGGTCTCTTTAAAGCTAGAGTGAGGCTAACCAAAATCCTCAAGCAGATAAATGACCCCTTTTCAACATGCAAACGCATCATTTCTGCTATTGGAGCAAATGGTTAAACAATAAATTTTATTTCAAGAAACTTTTAACGATTTAGTACTAAACTTTTGAGAATAAGTTTTATTTTTTTTAGAGTTTGAGATCCGATTGTTGTTTGCACTTATGCATATGAAAAACCTGAAAAAGTCTTAATCACATATTTTTGTCTCATGTAGACAAATTATATAAAAAATGAGTGACATTAATTTTCTTTTATTCAGTTTTATGGGGTGTGTAAGTCTAAGTATAGTTCATAGTTGGTGATAGATTTTGACGGAAATTAAAGTTCCCACCTCTTTAAGAAAGATAATTCCCTCCAAAAATGCGAGGGATCAAAAACACAAACGCGATGAAACGATCAAATACCAGCAAACTATTGATCGTAACACCTCTGAATTTAAATATCACAATGATGAATTTGTGATCATGGATATTTCTGCGAAAGAAATTCCACAGCGATTTAGGGATACATTCAATCGAATGATGGGCGAGTTAGAAAAAATACGTAATGAATTGGAGAGTGCTCGAGCTCAAATTTCTTATTTGGAAGAGATTAGTGAGACACACGCACTTCTCCCAGTAATTAATAGGCGAGGGTTGCACCGTGAACTATCTCGCCTATTGGGACTCGGGGAACGTTCTGGTGTGATTAATACTTTTGTCAATATACACATTTGTAATATTGAGTATATCCGCCACAAATATGGTCAAGAAGCAATGGAGGCTTCGTTAATATGGGTGGCAGAAAATTTGAAAAAAAATATTGACCAGTCCGACATTCTGGGATTTTTAGGAAGACAAGACTTTGGACTAATTCTTACATTAGCTGATGCAGAAAAAGCTAATAAAAGGGTATTACGGCTAACAAGCATTCTTGAAAAAGGTTTTTTTTCATGGAATGGAGAGATAGTAAAATTAAAGATTTCGTTTGGGCTGCACTCTTTTCAAATAGGCGAGAATGCTGACTTCATTATTAAGCAGGTCAATGATGATTTATTAAAAAAGCAAAGGAAGCAAACGGAAACAAAAAAAATTTAGTTTTTGCTGTGCTTTCTCGGAGAAACTTATTTACTTTAGGTGTTTTTTTATAGTGAGCTGGATTTTTTCTGTTTGATTGATTAAGTTAAATGACTGCAGATTCTTTTGATAGGAAGAATATAAAATGACTTTAGACGACCGATTAAATAGCCTAAAAAATAAACATCAGATGCTTGAAGAAAAAATAGAGAGGGAAGAAAAGAGGCCTCAACCTGATGATATGCAAATTCATAAGCTTAAAAAGCAGAAATTACTTGTCAAAGATGAAATGGCTGGTTTGGTAAATTTTTAGCTTTTAGAGTTATTGAAACTATTTTCGTGAAGAATATTTTCTTTCAGTATTTATTGGAAATTTATTCTAAAAAAAACTTTTTTCGTAATTTGAATTTTTGAATCTTGCCGGTTGAAGTTTTAGGAATCTTACAAAAAATGACTTGCTTAGGGCACTTGAAGTGAGCCATATGATTGCGTGTAAAATCAATGATTTCTGACTCACTAATTTCTTTTTTGTGAGCTTTCAATTCAACAAAAGCGCAAGGAACTTCGCCCCATTTTTGGTCAGCCTTAGCTACGACAGCACAGGCAATTATTGCGGGGTGTTTGTAAAGGATATCTTCAACCTCTATGGAAGAAATGTTTTCACCACCAGAAATGATAATGTCTTTAGACCGATCTTTTATCTTGATATAGCCATCATCATGTATCACCGCTAGATCTCCAGAGTGAAACCAACCTGCTGCAAAAGCTTTTTTACTAGCTTCAGAGTTCTTCAGATATCCTTTCATGACGATATTCCCTCTGAACATGATTTCGCCCATTGTTTTTCCATCTCTTGGCACGGGTTTCATAGTGGTGGGATCCATTACCTCTAACTCTTCAAGGACGTGATAACGAACTCCCTGCCGCCCTTTTAATTGGATCTGTTCTTCCACATCAAAATCATCCCATTCTGGATGCCAAGCACAGATCACAGCAGGACCGTATGTTTCCGTTAAACCGTAAACATGGGTAACTTTAAAGCCTATTTCCTCAATTTTTTCCAGAGTTGCCGCAGGCGGTGGTGCGGCTGCTGTCATTGCATGTACAGTGTGGTTAAATTTTTGTTTTTCATCATCATTTGCATTGATAATTAAATTAAGAACGATTGGGGCTCCGCAAAAATGTGTTACTTTATATTGACTTATTGCTTTGTAAATGTTGCGAGCATTAACCTCCCTCAAGCAGACAGATTGGCCTGCTAAGGCTGCCAATGTCCATGGAAAACACCAACCGTTACAGTGAAACATTGGTAGTGTCCACAAGTAGGTAGGATGATGGTACATATTCCAACCAATAATATTTGAAAGTGCATTCAAATATGCCCCGCGGTGATGATACACGACCCCTTTGGGGTTGCCAGTGGTGCCGGATGTGTAATTTAAAGAGATTGCATTCCATTCATCCTCTGGTAATGAAAAAGGAAAATTTTCATCTCCCTCATTTATAAAATTTTCGTAATCTGTTTGACCAATTAATTCGCCACCGAGAGAATATTCAGAGTCATCAATATCAATTACTAACAGGTCATTTTTGTTATTTATATCCAGGGCGGCTTTAATTGTGACGGAGAACTCTCTATCCGTAAGCAATACTTTTGCTTCCCCATGGTTTAAGCAGAACGCTATTGCAGAGCTGTCTAAACGAGTGTTTAGAGTATTAAGAACGGCTCCAGTCATGGGAACACCGAATGCAGCCTCATACATTTCAGGCGTGTTAGAGGCCATTATAGCGACCGTATCGCCACATTCTATTCCATGTTTAGATAAAGAGGAGGCAAGTTTGCAGGCTCGAGCATAAGTTTGAGACCAGGTAAACCTCTTGTTTCCATGAATTAAGGAAGTCTTATCTGGATACACACTAGCTGAGCGGGATAAAAAGCTGAGAGGTGAGAGGGCCATATGATTGGCCTGGTTACGATCTAAATTTTTCTCGTAAATGTTGGCGCTCATTTTTTCAACTACCTGATTAGTTGGGAACAAAAGATGACATCTAAATTTATAACTTACAAAAAAAGTTTTGAAAGAAAAATTAGAAATCTCTTGAAAGCATTTTTTATTTGAGAGAACAGCAAATTATTTCATAAAACATTTTTTTAATACTCTGGTTTCGTAAAAAAAATCAGTTCTGTTCATATATTTTTTTATATTTAAAAGAATGTTTTTTTATTGGCATATTTAAATTTATATTCAATTACTTAGAAGATGAAAAAACCTTTTTTTAGAGAAGGCGTATGTTCTTTGCATTCAACTATGTTTAAAATCACTGTTATAAAAACAAATCAACCCGGTTTAGGAGTTTGATTACAATGACGGCAACATACGAAAAGACCTATGCTCGCTCAATAAGTGACCCAGAGGGGTTTTGGAGTGAAGTCGCTGAGGATATTACTTGGACTAGAAAATGGGATAAGATTTTAGATTCGTCGAACCCCCCATTCTACCGGTGGTTTCCCGGAGCTGAATTAAATACCTGTTATAACGCATTAGATCGTCATGTTGAAAATGGTCGTGGAGATCAGCCTGCCCTTATCTATGACAGCGCGGTTGTCAGTGACAATAATCTAAGAATTTTTACGTATAGGGAACTTCGGGATTATACAGCAAAGTTCGCGGGTGTGCTTTCAGATAGAGGAGTTAGCAAAGGTGATCGTGTCATAATATATATGCCAATGGTAGTACAGGCCGCTGTGGCCATGCTTGCCTGTGCACGTCTTGGAGCAGTTCACTCAGTTGTTTTTGGAGGTTTTGCTGCAAATGAGCTGGCTGTTCGCATTGATGATGCTAAGCCTAAAGTGATAGTAAGTGCATCATGTGGAATTGAAATAAACAAAGTTATCAACTACGTGCCACTCCTTAATGAGGCAATTGATTTGGCGATCCACAGTCCAGATGCTTGCGTTATATTGCAACGACCTGAGTGCGAATCAAATTTGGTTGAGGGTCGGGATGTAGATTGGGATGCTTCAATCGACTCG
>MDTD01162451.1_pt1 | contig 12776 bp, 10 predicted proteins | sample 811221 | NCBI WGS metagenome assembly MDTD01 (sample SAMN05326646, study PRJNA326480) | marine metagenome | isolation source: seawater | place: Pacific Ocean: South West | collected 2011 | reverse complement strand
GCGGGTAGAGTAGCGATAAATAATTGCGGTATCGCTTGATTAGGATTTGCACCCTCAGCAAACAAAGAATCGCCCAGTAATGCTCTTGCCAGAATTCCGCCCAAAGTCATGGCAGGCAATAACATGCCAAAAGCAAAAGCAATACTAATAAATTTAATTTGATCGTGATCACTTTTAAGAGCCCAAAGTTTATTACCTATATGAGGCAGTAAACCCAAAGGTAGGTGGGCAACAAAAATAGCAAAAATGTCCCATTTAGAGTTGTAAAGTGGAAATGATGGGTGGAGTACAGTCACTAAATCTGGATCATTTTTTTCGAGGTTATCGAGCATTCCGCTGAAACCTCCGTCTACGCCAAATCCAGAAAAGAACATAAACACAACTACACAAGCTAAAATTAGCATTAGGGCTCCTTGCACGCCATCGGTCAAAATGTCAGCGTGTGCTCCTCCAAGCACTATGTAAAACATTACGATGAGAGCTGTTACCCCGAGAGCCGGCAACACTTTTAGCCCAAGCATTTCTGTAAACATCACTGCGCCTGCTAGCAATTGCCCAGCTAGGTAAAACAATAGGAGTATCGAAAATAAAGCGGCAAGTAGTCTGACAATGTCGGAATCAAACCTATCACCAAGGTACTCGGGAATTGATCTACTACCAAATGCATCACCCGCGCGCCTCACCCCGTGTAAGCATACAATTACTCCAATATACACGCCCATAGGATATACGAATGCATAGATTAAGCATGATAAACCACTTGAATAGGCTAAACCTGGCAGACCTAAAAATGTCGCTCCACTGGCTGTAGTAGCAGTTAATGCAAAGGCTAAAAAAATCGGGCCGTAACTAGATCTAGCTGTAGCAAAATCGTCGCTGTTTTTGATGCGATTCATTCCCACAAAGCCAAATACGATCATTAATCCTAAATAAAAGCTTAAGAAAATCCATCCCCAAAATTGCAAAGGCTCCAGTCCAAACACTATTTTCCTCTCCTCTTAATAACCTTTCTAGTTGAATTGGTCATTTTAATATAAACTTAACAACATTGATATTTTATTTAGTAAAGGCCCTCAAATTTTGGCCAGAGTCTAGCTTTTTGAATAATGAATTTATTGTAATAAATTAGAAGGGGGGGCAAATTGGAAATAATCAGTCCTGCAGAGATAATAAGAAAAATTAGAGCTTCAAGAAACATTATTATGCCCGGAGGTTGCGCTAACGCCTCCAGATTTTTTGATGAATTCGTTAAATCTGTTGACGAATTTACAAATTTAGAAGTTTTATCAGGCCTGTCTCTTGGAAGCTATCCTTATTTAAGTAGAGGATTGGGCACGAACTTTAATTATTCAACCTGGCAGGCTGGTATGGGGTTGAGAAAATACTTCTCTGAAAATTCAGAACAAGTAAATTTAATTCCCCTTAGACTGGGTGACTTAGTCACAGTAGTGGGACGAAAGCGGATAATCGAGCCGGATATAGTCGTCGTTCAGGCGTCACCTCCTCAGAAAGATGGTTCAATAAATTTAGGGCTTTCGGTTGGTCCAAATCCCCATTTTATTAACCAAGCAAACGTTGTTGTGGCTGAGCTCAACCATAATATGCCGATTACGCGGGGAGATAGTGTAATTGACTCAAGCTTGGTAGATTTCGCGTATGAATCCGATAGCGATTTGTTGATATATGATACTGGTGCTGGTGAGGACAGAGATGATGACATAGTAAATAACGTTCTTAATTTGATTCCAGACGGTGCTACGGTTCAGGTTGGAATAGGGGGGATACCTGACAGAATTACCGAAAGGCTCGCTTTAATAAATGGTGTGTCTATTTTTACTGGCATAATTTCAAATGGGCTTTTAAATTTTATAGAGAGCACAAACGGTAGAAGTAAGGTTGTTACTGGTGAAATAGCAGGCAGTCAGTTGCTTTATCAAGAAATTCATGAAAATGACGTCGTCGAACTCGCTAGAATTGAGAAAACACACAACGTTGCAGCTTTATCAAATATTGAAAAATTTGTTTCTATTAATTCAACTATCGAAATTGACTTAAGTGGGCAAGCTAATGGTGAAGTAATAAACAAACAACAAGTTAGTGGTGTTGGAGGAAGTTTAGATTATATTGAAGCCGCGTCTTGGTCAAAAAATGGATTGTCAATAATAGCATTGCCTTCGACAACAAAAAATAACAAACGGTCAAAGATAGTTCCGTCATTAGTTGATGCGGTAGTAACAACGCCCAGATATAGTGTCGATTATATAGTAACAGAATTTGGAGTGGCTCGATTGCATGGGGTTTCTTTAAAAAAACGAGCCGAATCGTTAATTAATATTGCACATCCTAAATTCCAAGAAGAACTAGAGCGTAGTTTTTTCTGTAAATAGTTTATTAATAGTCACTCTTTTAGTTAAAACGAAAGAATCAAATATTTGTTGATATTTTAAACCATTTGCATAAATAGATATTTTTTCCTTAATTCGATGACCATCATACGTATCGGTTTCCAAGATTAATATATTTCTATCGAAATAGGCTAGTGTATATCCAAAAATATTTTTTGAAAGTTCATTTCCTTTCGCGGAAAATATTCTGCCAGTACTACTGATTGTAAATTTTCTTTCCAATACATTGTCGTAAATAAAAATAAATTGCGTAATGTTACCCGTTATTCTTTTTTTAATCTGAAGGGATTGACAGCTTATTAGAGGAAGAATTAAACCGAGACGTTTTAAATTTTTTGCGCTCTTCCTTTTTTGACTTTCTAGATGTTGCTTTTCATAATCGGCAAGTCGCTCTCGATAGGGGCCGTCAGGAAGCCCTTTGTCTTCACGAGCCTTCCATTTTAAAGCCGAAGTTCTAAGCTTCCCTTTAAACTCAACTTCAGGTTTTGTGCTTTGTTTGGGATCTAATTTCCAATGACCAGTGAGGTCATGCGTTTGTGCCACCAAACAAGAATGAAAAGAAAAGCAAAATAATAGTACTGCTAAAAACTCTAATGACGGTTTTATCCTTGAGCAAAGAAAGGAATTAGTTTTGGCAAAGTGGAATAATTTCATTCGAAAAGTCGTTAGCTATCTCTCTGATATGTCTAAGAGGGGGTAACAAGCTTACTTCTTTTAGGCCATTCTTTTCGGCTACTTTTAATTTTTCTGCAATCTCAGAAGGGCTCCCAACAATTGAAGTTCCTTCGATCATTTTAGGATTAACAAACTTATGTTCGCCTTCGGGAACGTAGCTACAGTGACCATCATGTATTCTTTGATGCCACTTATCTTCCGGGAGATCGAATTGCTTTACATGGTCATTGTATTCTTCCCAAATATCCTTCATGTAATCGGGTACAACTGAGTCGTCTTTTGTGTATCTCCAAACCTCATAGACAAAATGTAACGCTGTTACAACCCAGGACCCAGCCCTCTCTTTTACCGATTCGTCGGTGAGTTTTTCACCAGCCTTTAAAATAACTGCATTCGTTAAAGATACAGTATGATAGTTATCAAGCCCGCGTTTAGCAATTTTAGCACCTTCTTTGACCTTGCTTAAATTGAATTCCAGCACATCTTTTTGTTCATTAAAGATAGAAACTAGCCCGTCTCCATACATTCCAGCTGTCCTGAGAGCGCGAGGACCATTTGCTGCTACATAAATTGGAATTCTAACGTCAGTGTTACGGAAACCAGGGCCGTGGTTTTGCCAAACAATGGATTTAGTCTTATCTCGGTAGGTATACTCTGTTTCCTCATTGTTAAGCATTGACCGTACCACTCTCAAATATTCACGAAACTCGGCAACTGGCAGGGGATCTTGTCCCATTACCCTCATCGCTGTGTGTCCTGTACCAATCCCTAAAAATATTCTACCTGGTGCTAGTGCATTTACTGAGGAGATAGCTGCTGCTGTGGTTGGGGCGATTCGGGTCCCAGCAATAGCTACTCCAGTTCCGATTTTTATTCGGTCCGTATTTTGGGCAGCCAGGGCCATAGTGGAATAGCAATCGCTCCACATCATCTGAGTATCGGGTACCCAAACAGAGTCATAGCCCAAAAGTTCTAATTCTTTAATAATTTGCCAATCTGTTATTCGTGTTTGAATATGTAAACTGAATTCCATCTTTGAAGCCCCCCTTACCCAGTTGTTTTTTTTATGATATTTCCATAATAAACAATTACTAGCTGATTATCTAAATCTTTTCCCAGAAGTCATCCTCGTCACATCAAAATCTTTAGTCCCAACTTCATCAGAATTGATTAAAGTTAGCATATTAATGGTAGTGCATCTATTAGTTTGAATGTCAATCGTAGAAAATGCTGTTCCTATAGGCGCAAAAGTGCCCGCATTTTTGGGGATGTGAGATTCAGAACTCGAATATGCACTGATGATAATTTTCCATAGCTTATTTTTTTGACCGTAAATTTTCCAAATCATCGGAACATGTGTCTGGGCATCCAGATAGAAAATTCTTCTTTGAGCCCTGTTCGTTGAATTTTTTTCAACTCCTTCAAGTATATGCACTTCTCTTACCTGCCATTCAACTCCTGGAAAACATGATGCTTTGCCTGAAAATTTTACATGATGGTAATTTTGTTTCCTTGATTTTTGGCCCAGATTTTTCAGGCTATTATGTTCGTACAATGGCAACAACAAATAGGTGGTCCCAAGATAATTCCATTTTGATTCAGCTAAAGATCCAGAAAATGATAAAAAATCGGTTGGCAGGATATCGCTTCCAAACATCGAGTCATCATTTCGGAAAGACGCTAATGTTTGAGTTCTCTCGAGTTGCGGAACGTAAACCCAGCCATTAAGGGGTTTTGCTTCATTTCTGTTGGCATAAATAAGAGCTTGGAGACCGGAGTAGCTGCCCGCGTCCAGCGCAGTTAGAAAAGCTGCTCCATACGCATCATTTCTATTCCGTGTAATCTCTGGGACAGGTTGTCGGACCGATCTGAATAGAAACCTCATTAATTTCATGGAAAAGCTCATTTCGAATTCAAGCGTTTCCTTTGTCCAATCCATAAGGCGCCATTTCATCTCTGGTATGTATCCGTTATCTCCTAAGTAAGCGTAACGCATATTAAATGCAAGCTTAATTCCTGCATCTTGGTCATTTAAATTTGGGATGTCATAAAAAGGAAGCCCGGATGAAAAATTTAGTATTGACGATTGTTCGTCAGATAATAAGGCTCTTGATTTTCCCTGTCTGGTTGCGAAAACAAAAGCTGGATGGGGTTTTATTGATATCGGAGCTCCTATCTGCATTGAGAAATAATCATTACGGATAAATTTGACGATGTCTGGATCAATTAGGTCTTTAAAATATTCGAAATTTTTTGAGTTAATTACCGTACCAGGCCGTGGGTTTAATTCGATTAGTTGCTCTAAATCAGTTTCGAATGGATCCGAGAGAGTCTTCGGCGTTATTAGGCTCAGTGTGATTGTTAAACCAAACAACAAAGCTAGTTTTTTTTGTTTCAGGCCGCCCAATCAATATTTCCGGTTATTTTTTTAGCCTTAAGCCGAGGTAACACTTCATTTGCGAAAAGTTCAACATTTGCCCGTGCCATCTTAAAGGGCATGCCGGCAAAACTGAATACTCCAATGTAGGCTTCCGCGCCAATTCGAGCACAGTTGGTCTCGATTTGAGTAAGGCATTGCTCAGGTGTTCCCCATGTCTGTAAATCCAAAAAAAATTCTATTGCGCCTTTAACTCCGGTTTTTTTCATGCTTTCAGCAAACTTACCGTAATACTCGTAACCCTTCTGATTTTGAAGGTGGTCAGTATTAAAGTTATAGTGATCCAGTACGGTTTGCCAGTAAGCTCCGATGTATTTTTCTGCTAATTTTTTTGCGATATCCTTATCTCTATGGCAAATTGTCCATCCTGCAAGTAGAGGTGCAGGCGGGTTCTCATTATTTAGCTCTTTAAAAAATTTATTATAGTTTTTTATTTCTTTTTCCACCTGTTCCCATGGTTTTTGAGGAATAACTAGTAGACCTAATCCTAGTTTCGCCATAATTTCGATTGATTCGGGTGACACAGCTGCGGCATAGGTGCGCCCTTTGAAAGAGGCCAAGGGTAATGGTCTTATCGTTGCTTTTGGTTGATTCACAAATTTGCCTTGGTATTCACATACGCCGTTTTCTAGTCCGTATAAAACGCACTCGGCGCTTTCAACAAACCTGTCTCTAGAATCCGCCATGTTTTGTCTAAAAGCGTCGAATTCTACTCTACCAGCACCCCTACCGAGACCTAGAATCAGACGTCCATTTGATAACGTATCCAACATAGAAATTTGTTCGGCAATTCTAATTGGGTCATGCCATGGTAGCACCACTACCATTGAGCCGAGTTTAATTTTTTTAGTTTTTGCAGCCATATAAGTCAAAAATTGCATCGGATCTGGGCACATGGTGTAATTAGTAAAGTGATGCTCCACTGTCCATATTGACTCAAAACCTAGCGGTTCTGCAAATTCAGCTAACTGAACTTCATTTGAATAAACTAGTTGATCACTTTTAGCGTTACCAGGGTTTTGAAAAATAGAACACATACCTACGTGCATTTCAAAAATCTCCAATCCTTTAGCTTGTGACTTTAATCTAAGGAATAATTGGAAAAAAGTAAAGGGTAAGTATGTTTACGAAAAGCTGTTGAACACAAAATAATAAATCAATATACTAAACCATTACAGGCTAGGAGAGACTTTGTGCTTTACCAGTTTTATGAATCTGCCCACGCTGCCGTAAAACCTTTGAGAGTTCTGTCTTCGATACAGAGAGCATTTATTGATAATCCCTTGAATCCTATGGGTAACTTGTCGTTTGTTAAAGCGTACTCTGCATCATTGCAGGTTTTTGAGCGGACTACCCGTCAATACGTGAAGCCGAAATGGTCGTTATCTGCCGTATCGCCTTCAGGTGAAAAAGTCAAAATGGCCAGAATCTTAAGGCTCAACTTTTGTGATTTATTGGAGTTCAGCACTTGTCCAAATGGTGATAGACCAAAAATTCTTTTAGTGGCTCCATTATCGGGTCACTATGCAACTCTGCTTACTGGTACTGTTAAGTCTTTAGTTAATGATTTTGATGTGTATCTGACTGACTGGAAGGACGCAAGAGATATTCCTTTGTATAAAGGGAATTTCAATTTTTCAAGCTACGTAGATTATCTTATTCAGTTTATGAAGCTTCTTGGTCCTAACCATCATTTGATAGCGGTTTGTCAACCTGGCCCAGCAGCGCTTGTTGCGACGGCATATACCGCTCAGTTAAAAACAAATTACAGTCCAAGCTCTTTGGTATTGATGGGTTGTCCGATTGACACCCGGTTAAGTCCTACTGAGCCCAATAGGCTTGCTAAATCCAAATCTCTGGATTGGTTTGAATCGAATGTTGTTGTACACGTCCCTTATCCAAGACTTGGCTATTTGAGAAGAGTGTATCCTGGATTTTTGCAGTTGACCGGTTTTATGACGATGAATTTAGACAGACATATGCTGGCCCATAAAGAGCTTTTCACTGATCTCGTGAAAGGTGATGGTGACTCCGTGCAGTCCCATTTAGCTTTTTATGATGAGTATCTCGCAGTAATGGATCTCCCGGCTGAATACTATCTGGAAACTATTGATATAATATTTCAAAGACATTTAATTGCGGATGGCAGATTTGTTTATCGCGGAATAAAAATTGACCTTGGCTCAATTACATCTACGGCTTTGATGACGGTGGAGGGTGAAAAGGATGATATCTCTGGAATAGGCCAAACCCAGGCAGCCCACCATCTTTGTGCAAATATACCAAATGATTGTAGAGTAGACCACGTTCAAAAAGAAGTTGGTCACTATGGAGTATTTAACGGTTCTAGATGGCGAAATGAGATTGCTCCGAGGGTCAGAGACTTTATCAAAGCCCATTCACACAAAAAAAAAATTTAAGGGAGAAAAAATAAATGGCGTATACAGTATCTGTTCAAAGAGAAGTAGATCTACCTCAAAAGGTCGTTTTTAATGCTTTGAACGACTTTTGCGGAATCAAGAAGTTGTTACCTGATATGATAGATTCGGTTGAGTGTTCCGGAAGCGGAATAGGAATGTTACGCAGTATAACTTTACAAGGAGGCGGCAAGGTTATAGAAAGACTGGAGATAAGCCGAGAGAATGACTTGTTTGGATATTCAATAATCGAAAATGATGCTTTGCCCCTCACGGATTATTTTGCTTTTGTTGATTTGAAAACTACTTCTGAAACAAAAACCGCAATTATTTATCAAAGCAATTTTAAAGCAACAGGTGATAACTCTGAGGAAATGACTGGAGTAATTACTCAGCTTTACAATTCTATAATAGACGGAATAGTTGCTATAGGGTAAAAAGTAGACTTTTTTAAGTTATGCTATTTTTGTATGCTAATTTTTGAATTTTGGCATCACTTTCTCACCAAACAGTTTTAGGGCCTTTGTCCCAAGTTCAGGATCAAGTCCTGGGAATTGCGTTCCCATGATAAGGTCTGTGCAGGTAAAATCAATTTGGAATTGTGATAGTTTCTCGGAGACTTGTTCAGGTGTACCGATCATAAAGTGGTCGGCAAGAACCGAATTTCTCATATCTTCAGGCTTACTTATGGGCAAGGGAGCGTCATCTCCATCTGCATCATTAGCTTCCGACAAAATATCATGATAAAACTCTATTAAGTGAAATAAATGTTCTTGGCATTCATCCCAAGCTTGATCCTCTGACTCTGCGCAATATACCATTCTTAGTTGAGCTATCTTATAATCAACTGGATTTTTTCCTGACTCCTCTAGGGCTGAAATATAATCTGGCGCTGGATCCGGACCAATTGTTGCCATCAGATGATACCCCATTTGAGCCGCTTTTTTTACTGCCTTAGGTCCTCTACCGCCTATCCAAATTGGCGGATGAGGGGTTTGAACTGGCTTGGGAGATAGTTTTGCGTCACGTGTTTGAAAAAACTTTCCGTTGTGAGTAACTTTTTCTTCATTAAAAAGGCGTTCAATTAGCTGAATACTCTCTCTAGTTTTTGGACCTCTCTCAGAGCGTTCCATGCAAAAAGCTTTGTATTCATGGTAGGAATATCCTTGCCCTACACCGAGCTCAAACCTTCCATTTGAAAGTATATCAACGTTTGCGACTTCTTCGGCAAGAAGAACCGGGTGCTGGTATGGTAAAATTACTATAAACGTTCCAATCCTAATTTGTTTTGTAACCGTTGCAACCCCCGCAGCAGTTGTCATAAGGGAAGGGTTATATCCATCCTCGGTAAAATGATGTTCTGTTAGCCAAACATTATCATATCCAATTTGTTCGCACGTTTTTATTTGTTCCAGTATTTGTTGGTAAAACTCGTTAAACGGGCGTCTCCACTTAACAGGATTTCTAAAATCTTCCATAAAACCAAAACGCATTTTCTCCTCCCCTAGTTAAAACGACCTAGGTAAGCCTAGGACTTTCTCCGAAATAAAATTAAAAATCATTTCCCTGCTCACGGGTGCTATTCGAGGTATCATTACTTCTCTCATTAACCTTTCTACATGATACTCTTTTGCGTATCCCATACCACCGTGTGTTAAGACAGCTTGTTCGCATGCGTTAAACCCTGCCTCGGCAGCAAGGTATTTACACGCATTCGCCTCTGCACCGCATTCCTGGCCAGAGTCATATAACGAAGCTGCTCTAAAAACCATTAAGTTTGCAGCTTCAAGTTCCATCCAATTTTTCGCTAAGGGATGCGCTATTCCTTGGTTTTTGCCGATTGGTCTATCAAACACAACACGGTCTTTGGCATAGTCAACGGCCCGATTTAATGCGGCTCTGCCAATACCGACCGCCTCGGCCGCAATTAAAATTCTTTCTGGATTCAAACCATGCAAAATATAATGAAATCCCTTTCCTTCATCGCCAATCAAATCTTCTTGCGGAACGGGCATACCGTCATAAAACACACTGTTTGAATCAACAGCCTTTCTCCCCATTTTTTCAATTTCTCGAATCTCGACATAGTCTCGATTTAAGTCTGTATAAAAGAGAGATAAGCCTTCTGTTTTTTTCTTTACTTGGTCTTTAGGAGTTGTTCTGGCCAACAACAGTACCTTATTTGCTCTTTGAGCCATGGAGGTCCAAATTTTTTGCCCGTGGATTAGATATCCATCGCCCGACTTTTCAGCTTTTACTTCAAGGCTAGTCGTATCCAGTCCCGCATTTGGTTCTGTGACTCCAAAACAAGCATTATCTTCACCTCTTATCATAGGTGGAAGCATCCTCTGTTTTTGATCTTCTGTCCCGAAAACAACGATGGGATGTAGCCCAAATAGATTTAGGTGTACAGAAGAGGCACCAGTGTAACCGGCTCCTGACTCAGTGATTGTTTGCATCATAAGTGAAGCTTCGGTCATACCCAACCCACTACCTCCGTATTTTTCTGGCATCGCTATTCCAAACCAGCCAGCCTCGCAAACTTCTGTCACAAATTCTTGTGGAAATTCCCCCTTGCTATCACGTTCCAGCCAATATTCGGGTGAAAAATTATTACATATTTTGGAAATAGCTTGTTTTAGAGCTATTTGATCTTCGTTTATCGAAAAAGTCATTTCTTATCTCTTTACATCTGTTATTGGTCAATATAATTTTATATCCTATTAACTCTACACTTTTGAACAAAAAAAGGAAAATTAGTTGAGCGAACAAATATCTTCTCAAGACAGTCAATTCAGACTTTCGGAGCATCATTCACTTATTTTTGAACAAGCGGATAAATTTGCTAAGAAGGAGTTATATCCTTTGGCTTCAAAAATGGACGCAGACGAGTGGTGGCCAGAGGGTGTTTTTACAAAAATTGGTAATGAGGGCTTTTGTGGAATAACGATTCCGGAAAAATTTGGGGGTCAAGGGTTGGATATTTTAGCTAGTGGATTGATCGCCCAAGCCATGGGCCGTTGGAACTATGCGTTGGCACTGAGCTGGATCGCCCACGAAAACTTGTGCTTAGATAATCTTTTTAGAAACTGCAATGAAGAACAAAAAGAGAAATATTTGCCTGCGCTTTGTTCGGGCCAAAATATTGGTGCCCTTGGACTCACGGAGCCTGGAGCGGGTTCGGATGCTTTAGGTGCCATGAGCACCACAGCAGATAAACAAGGGGATGTTTTTGTTCTTAATGGATCAAAGATGTATATTACGAATGGACCGGTAGCCGATGTTTTATTAGTTTACGCAAAAACAGCGAAGGAATTGGGTAAGAATGGAATTTCAGCCTTTATTGTTGAAAAAGATTTTCCGGGCTTTTCCGTAGCACAAAAACTGAATAAGATGGGTTTTAGAGGAAGTCAGACAGGCGAATTGGTCTTTGATAATTGCGAAGTCCCAGTTGAAAATCTTTTGGGTAATGTGAATGAAGGCGTTGGAGTAGTAATGAGCGGTCTTGATTTCGAGCGGGCTGTGATCGCACCAATTTGTGTCGGAATGGCAGAAAGAGCTCTTCAACTTAGTCTTGAACACGCATCTCACCGTACTCAATTTGGCAAAAAGATAGCTAATTTTCAAATGATACAATCTAAGTTGGCTGATATGTATGCAGGACTAGAGGCTATGAAAGCTCTCAATCTTAGAGTGTTAAGTCAAATAAATTATGCCACCAGCCAAGATGCGGGCAGAGGAATAATTCATGCAGATGCCGCCGCTTCGATTATGTTTTGTGCTAACACGCTTAATTTTATTCTTGATGAGGCGGTTCAGATTCATGGAGGTCTGGGTTATATTTGGGAATCAGAGATAAACAGGCTTTATAGGGGGAATAAACTATTAGAGATAGGAGCGGGCACAACAGAGGTAAGGAAGATGATTATCAGTCAAGAACTAATTTCAATCGAAAACGTCATGTAATTATCTGGTTCCCGGAAGGGCTGATGGTAGTCGGGTTAGAAAAATGCTTGAATCCCTGTCTGGGCTCTTCCAAGAATTAAAGCATGGATATCGTGGGTACCTTCATAAGTATTCACAGCCTCAAGGTTCAAGACATGGCGAATGATGTGGTATTCATCGGAAATGCCGTTTCCGCCCAACATATCCCTGGCAATCCGGGCTATTTCCAAAGCTTTCCCACAATTATTTCGTTTGATAAGAGAAATCATTTCTGGAGCAGCTTTCCCTTTATCGATAAGCCTGCCAACTTGTAGCGCAGCTTGATAGCCTAGGGTAATTTCGGTTTGCATGTCTGCTAGTTTTTTTTGGACCAGCTGGTTAGCTGCGAGAGGCCTACCAAACTGACTTCTATCAAGAACGTATTGCCGAGCTTGCTTCCAGCAAAATTCGGCTGCTCCCATTGCGCCCCAAGCGATGCCATAACGTGCGCGATTTAGACAACTAAACGGACCTTTTAACCCTTTGACGTTTGGCAAAAGATTCTCTTCAGGAACAAAAACATCCTCTAGCACGATTTCGCCAGTGATCGATGCCCTGAGAGAAAATTTACCTTCGATCTTTGGTGTTGAAAGACCCTTCATGGATCTTTCTACGATAAAACCTCTTATTTGCCCGGATTCCTTGGCCCAAACTACGAATACTTCCGCTATCGGTGAGTTAGAAATCCACATTTTCGAACCATTAAGAATGTATCCACCGGGGGCCACTGAGGCTGTAGTCTGCATGCTTGAGGGGTCTGAGCCGTGGTCAGGTTCAGTAAGACCGAATGCCCCTACTTTCTTGCCTGATGCCAAATCAGGCAGGTATTTTAGTCTTTGAGCTTCTGTTCCAAAGGCG